>OOCX01000046.1_pt1 | contig 119759 bp, 129 predicted proteins | sample 1671231 | NCBI WGS metagenome assembly OOCX01 (sample SAMN06348135, study PRJEB24527) | human gut metagenome | biome: human gut; feature: ankylosing spondylitis patient; material: feces | host: Homo sapiens | place: China | collected 2015-10 | reverse complement strand
ACCGCACGATGGGTGCTGTGAGAGAGGGGCGGGGAAACCCGTCTCCCTACTCGATGCACAAAAAAGAAAAGGCTCGCGAATGCGAGCCTCTATCGAAGATGCCGTTAGATTAGTCCGGATAGCCTTCCGGATTCATTTGCTGCCAGCGCCACGTGTCTTCACACATTTTCTCGATGCCGCGCTTAGCCGTCCAGCCGAGAAGCTCCCTGGCAAGCTCAGGGTTGGTCCAGTAGGCGGCTTTATCGCCGGCACGACGTGGACAGATTTCATAAGGAATATGTTTTCCGCTGGCTTTCTCGAACGCTTTAACGAGCTCCAGTACAGTGGTGTTGCCGCCGGTGCCGAGGTTAACGGTGAGAAGCTGTGGCTTGCCGTCTAATACCCTCAATGCATCCAAATGACCTTCTACAAGGTCCTGAACATGGATATAGTCGCGGGCACCGGTGCCGTCTCTGGTTGGATAGTCGTTTCCGAATACTTTCAGAGAAGCGCGTCTGCCGACGGCAACCTGAGAAATGAAAGGCATCAGATTATTCGGGATACCGTTCGGATCCTCTCCGATTAAGCCGGATTCATGGGCTCCCACCGGGTTGAAATAACGCAGAATGGCAATCGACCAATCCGGTTCGGCTTTGAAGGTCTTGCGCAGAACTTCCTCGATCATCCACTTGCTCAGACCGTAGTTGTTGATCGGAGCGAGTGGTGTGCTTTCGTCGAATTCATCGTAACCGGGGTCGCCGTAAACAGTTGCAGATGAAGAGAAGACAAATTCTTTGACGCCGAATTTCTTCATGACGCGAAGCAGAACAATGGTTCCTTCAACGTTATAGGAAAAATAGAGAAGAGGATCGGCTTCGGATTCTCCGACGGCTTTGCGGCCGGCAAAGTTAATGACGGCATCAATCGGATAATCCGTGAACAGCTTCTCTAAAGCCTTTTCATCTCGAATGTCACCGCGAACAAGTGTCGGACGCTTTCCGGTGATCATTTCAATGCGGTCTACGACTGCAGGTTTGGAGTTGCTGAAGTTATCAAAAATAATCGGCTCCATGCCGGCTTCGATCAAACGCACCACCATGTGGGAGCCTATGTAGCCGGTACCGCCGGTAACGAGAATATGTTTTTTCATAGTCCGCAAAATAAAAATTGGCAGTCCGCCCGAAGGCGGATGCCAAACAATCATCGAATAGAGCTAAAAATTATTTATCAAGTGCATCGAAAATGCGGCGGCTGACTTCCTTGACGTCGCCGACGCCGTCGATCTTGATATATCTTGTCTTGCTGTCGCCCTTAGCAGCCAGGTTCTGGTAGAAACCGACAAGAGCTTCGGTCTGAGCGTGATAAACCTCAAGACGTTTTTTAACGGTTTCTTCCTTGTCGTCCGGACGCTGAACCAGGGGTTCGCCGGTAACGTCATCAACGCCTTCAACCTTAGGAGGATTGAATTTAACGTGATAAGTACGGCCGGAAGCGACGTGTACTCTGCGGCCGCTCATACGTTCAAGAATGACTTCATCGGGAACGGCGATTTCGACGACGTCGTCGATAGGGATACCGGCCTTAACCAAAGCTTCGGCCTGAGGAATTGTGCGAGGGAAGCCGTCAAAGAGGAAACCGTTCTTGCAGTCCGGCTTTTCTAATCTTTCTTTGACCAGGCCGATGATAATGTCATCGCTGACCAGTTCTCCTGCATCCATAATCTTCTTGGCAGCTAAACCGAGAGGAGTTCCGGCCTTCACTGCAGCTCTGAGCATGTCACCCGTAGAAATCTGAGGGATTCCGTAATGTTCACAAATACGGGCTGCTTGTGTACCTTTACCGGCACCGGGAGCTCCGAGAAGAATTAAGCGCATGAATGGCTCCTTTAATAATTGAGAATGTAAATTTAAATTTTGTGCCTTATTGCCTGTAATTTCAAGCTGTCCGAATGGATGAAAACTCAGCAACCGCTTGATCTTCGACAATAAAACTAAGGTTATTTATTCTGTAAGTAAGCACGTACGGCTTCCAAATCTGCAAGCGTGTCAACCCCGGGAGGAATTTCTTCCTCGAAGGTGTCCACGGCGATCTTGTAGCCGTTGTAAAGTGCGCGCAGCTGTTCCAAGCTCTCCCAGCGCTCCAGATCTGACTTCGGAAGTTCGGGATAGGCTTTCAGGAAGGCGCAGCGGTAACTGTAAATACCGACATGACGCAGGCCGAGATGCTTCGGCAGCGCAGAGCGGTCTTTTGCAAAGCCGTCACGATCCCAGGGAATCGGCGCGCGACTGAAATAAAGAGCCGAGCCATTCTTGTCGGTAACGACTTTCACAACATTGGGATTAAAGAATTCTTCCGCCGAATGAATACGAATGGCAGCCGTTCCCATGCTGCAGTCCGAGCGGTTCATTAGAAGTTCCGCAACATTCTTGATGACTTTCGGGGGAATCAAGGGTTCGTCCCCTTGGACGTTCACGATGATTTCGTCATCGGAGATTTTGCAGAGTTCGGCTGCTTCGCAGAGGCGGTCGGTGCCGCAGGCATGATCTTTACGCGTTAAACAGGCTTCGATGCCGTTGGCTTCACAGGCTTTGAGAATCAGTTCATCGTCAACCGCGCAGATCACACGGGAGGCGCCGCTTTTTAAGGCCTGTTCGGCAACGCGCACGATCATCGGCTTTCCGCAGATGTCGGCAATGGGTTTATTGGGCAGGCGGGTGCTGGCTAAGCGAGCAGGGATAATGACGGTAAAGCTCATTTTTTATCCAGTTCCTCGATTTCTTCTTCCTTCATTTCTCGAGCTTCAGTCGGGACCATGCAGGGGATGCCGTCAATGACGGGGAAGGCCTTCATGTCGGAACGGCAGTAAAACTCTTTTTTCTTTTCGTTCCAAAGCAGCGGACCCTTACAGAGAGGGCAAACTAAAATTTCGGTAATTTTTGCATCCATAAGCATTCCGTTTAGAGTTGCTGAACAGCTTCTTTGCTCTTCTTAGCTGCGGCAGTGATTTTCTTTTCGACAAAATCCACAAGAAATTTGTCGAGCTTGGTTTCCAGCGGGACCACGTAAATCCGCTCATCTTTTTTCAGATCGGCGTGCTTGCGGCATTTGACGGCGTCCTTTTCCGTAATGAAGATGAGATCTGCTTCGCAGTCTTTGAAAGGATTTTTGGAATAGTCGTAATGGTCCGGTAAGGCGATCGGGCGCACTTCCAATCCGTGGGCCTTCAGCATGGAGAAGAATCTTTCCGGGACGGCGATACCCGCCATGGCAACGGCCTTCAGTCCCTTTTTAAACTGCATTCTCGAAAGCGTATCCAAGGAGACGATCTCTCCGGTAGCATAATTGATTGCATTGGTGAATCCGCTTGTCGCAACGTAGCGAGGTGTAGAAGATGTCACGACGTCTTCCGTAGCGTTCAACACAATCGCATCGACTTCATCAAGACGGGAGGGCGGTTCACGCAAAGGACCGGCAGGAAGAACCCAGCCGTTTCCTAAGCCGCGGGCACCGACGACGGCTAATTCCACGTCACGGTGAAGGGAGTAGTGCTGAAGGCCGTCGTCACTGATGATGACGTTGACGGTCGGGTAGGCTTTCAGCAAAGCTTCGGCGGCTGCAACACGTTTCGGGCAGACAAACGTGGGTGCATCGGTGGCTTTTTTTATCAGCAAGGGTTCATCGCCGACGATGTCGGGATTACTGTCGAGGCGAACTTCAACCGGAGATTCTGCTTTACCGCGGTAACCGCGGGAGATGATGCCGGGATTCCAGCCGCGTTCTTTCAGATCCTTGACTAAAGCGATGGTGACCGGGGTCTTCCCGGTTCCTCCGACATAAATATTGCCGACGACTACGACAGGCACTCCGACTTTAACGGGAATGGTTTTACGACGCCGTGAGGCTGCCATGGAGAGAAATGCCGCAGAAGCGGGCAGGAGCAGCCAGGAAATCAGACCTTTGCGATCCCATTGTTTATGCAGAAACGTTTCTAGTTGTACTTGCATTGCCGTGAAGCAAAAAATAAAAGATTATTTTAACTTGATAGTGTGGAAAACTGCCGATAACTCATTATTTCAGCGAGCGCTTCCTAAATTTTCAAGTTTCATCTGAAAGTTACAAAACCTAGGTAAAACCTTTACTTCAAAAGTCAATAGTATTTTGAGCAAAACACAAAATAATTATTTGCCGAGTACTCAAGAAGTTATGAAATTTAGAGGTCGTTTCATTGTTAATAACTTTGTGAATAACTCGGTGAGAAGTGACTTGATTTGGCAGCGAAAAAGCAAAAAAGAATTGATAGGGAGGTAATTTTTGAAAATAAAATCTTTATAAATCAATGTATTAACAAATTCTCTCATTGAGTGGATATTTTTTTTATTCTTCGAATTCGGGCTGTTGAAAATGTGAATAAAATTGTGAGTAACTTGTGAAGCAAATGGAAATTTTGCAATCTCACTCGCTCCTTGTATTTAGCACATAAACAATAAAATGTCCGATAAAGCCTTCTCTGTCACGCAGTTTGTAGACATCGTTAATTTGTCATTTGAACAGTTCGAATCAGTGGCTGTTGAAGGGGAGATTTCATCTTCGACGAAAGCTTCAAGCGGACACTGGTATTTTTCAATTAAAGACGAAGAAGCGGTGCTTTCCTGCGCGATGTTTCGGGGGAAACTTTACTCCGTGCGCGGTGTCTTCAAGGTTGGCGACAAAGTTCGAGTCACAGGAAAACCGAATCTTTATCCCGGAAGCGGGAAATTAACATTTATTTGTTCGAAGATTGAAGCTGCCGGGGAGGGAAAACTTTATGAACTTTTCCTTCGTTTAAAAAACGAATTGGCAGCCTTAGGATGGTTTGATCAAAACCGAAAGAAGCCGATTCCGCGGGTGCCCCGCACGATCGGAATTATCACGAGCAGAACGGGAGCTGCGCTGCAGGATGTGATGAATCGCCTTCGGGAGCGTGCACCTTACGTTAGAGTCCTCCTTTATCACACGGCCGTCCAGGGAAAGGGTGCCGAGGCCGAGATCGCTCAGAGAATCAATAAAGCGAATTCGGACAACAAAGCGGATGTCCTGCTGCTGGTTCGCGGCGGCGGATCACTCGAAGACTTGTGGTGCTTTAATGAGAAAATTGTCGCCGAGGCGATCGTCAATAGCCATATTCCGATCATTTCGGGCATTGGCCATGAGACCGATACGACTATTGCAGATTTTGCAGCGGATTTTCGTGCACCCACACCGACCGGAGCGGCTGAAGCGGCCGCGGAAAAGCAATCCGTCTTGTTCTATGAAATCGACTCGGCGTGGAACTTGCTTCACCGCTCCTTTGAGAATCAATTCAATCGAGCGCTTCAAGACGTGGAAAATGAATCGCGGCCGTTTGAAAATCCTCAGACCTTTTTGGAAACCTTCCGCCATCGCCTGTCCGCGGTTTCGTATCTTCAGCGCCCGGTGCTGGACTATTACCGCCAAAACCTGACGTTTTTGAGAACCAGACTTCAGCTCGATATGCGGAAATCTCTCTCTTCTTCGCTTGAAAGAGAAAAATTTGCCGCTCGCTACTTTATCTCTCCGAGCCGTTTCATTGAACCGTATGAAAAAAGGCTTCAGGCGGCTTCTCCGGTTTTCCGATTGGATACGACCTCTCTTCAGAACCGAGTTGATTTGATTTTTGTAGCCATTAGCAATTCCCAAGATTCACGCTTAAGACTGAGCCGCGGAGAGGTAGGCGTCTTCTCTGACAACTTTAGGACGGCAATGAACGGAATTCTTCGTTCAGCAGGAGACTCTCTCCGCTTGGTCTCTCCGCAAATGACGTATGCCTTCGGAGCGCAGGAATCAAGATGCAATGAAATTTTTTCTTTGATTTCAGGTGTTGTACAGTCGACAATCGCTGCAAATCGAAAGGAACTTCTAAAAGAATCTTCCTGGTTAAGAAGATCTCGCCCTAAGTTGGATCGAGCACCTTTAAATGCAGCTTGTACTTCAGTGCGCAACAGCCTGATTCAAAAGTTTGAAAAGGACACCATCCGTCTGCGCAGTTTGGAACAAGTCTGGGAGTTGTTAGATCCAGCCAAGCAAATCCGCGGCAACAGCGCTTTTATCTATCGCGGCGGCAAGCCCGTGATGTCGGTCAGTGAGCTGAAAGAGGGCTCGGATATTGAGGTCATGATGAAGGACGGAGCTTTTGTTGCTCGAGTTGGGGAGATAAAGAAGGACTAAGGGTGTCTGCATATCATAATGGTCTGCACAAGAATTAAGGAGATTAAAGTTATGGCATTTACAGTACCCCCGCTTCCCTTTGCAATGGACGCTCTTGAACCGTACATGAGTTCTAAGACGCTTTCCTATCACTACGGTAAGCACAACAAAGCCTACAACGACACCCTGAATAACCTCATCAAAGGCACGGACTATGAAACGATGCCTTTGGAAGAAATTATTCGCACAACGCAGAGCGGTCCGATTTTTAACAACGCCGCTCAGTGCTTTAACCACACTTTCTTTTGGAACAGCTTGAAACCGAACGGCGGCGGCCAGCCTACCGATGTGATTGCTGCTCAGATCAATGCTAAATGGGGCAGCTACGACGCATTCGCAGACGCCTTTACAAAGAGCGCTGTCGGCAACTTCGGTTCCGGCTGGACTTGGCTGGTTGAAAAAGAAGACGGCACGCTTGATATCGTCAATACAAGCAATGCCGGCACACCGATCACCGGAACGGATGTTCCGCTGATCACCTGCGACGTTTGGGAACATGCATATTATTTGGATTACTACAATATGCGCGTCACCTTTGTTCAGACGTTCCTGCAGCACCTTGTGAACTGGGATTTCGCTGCAAAGAACTATAAATAATCCTTTGACGATTTCATTCCGAAAACACTCGGAATGAAGACAAAAAAAGAAAGCGGGGCCGGACTAAATGTCCGGCCTTCGCTTCTAAAAACCAAGGAGAAATCAAAAAGGTTCCGTTAATTAGGATTGAACTTGAACTGCGGATGGCATTCGGCACAGTAGTTCACGGGTGCTTCATGCTGCAGATGACATAAGGTGCATTCGCCGTTGTGAGGCGCTTTGTGCGGGTTAACCGGCCCGATGGCTTTTGTCTTTTCAACTAAAGCGTCTTTCTGATGGCACTTCAGACAAGTTTCCTGATCAGGATATTCAGGACTCTTTCCGTCAGGACCGTGACAGGAGGCGCAAGCCATACCGCGGGCAACGTGGCGATCGGCGCCGAACTTCGGAGTCTCGGCGGAAAAGGCCGAAGACATCGTGAAGAAGGCAGCAAGAACAACCAGTAAAGATGCTGTTTTTTTCATAATCTTCTCCGAGAGGAATTTTTAAATTTCCGATTTTTTTTGCGATTTCGTTTTTTCTATTATTGAAGTCCGCAGACCGCTTTTCAATCTGTACCAAGGTACATGTACCAAAGTACATATTCGACTTTTTTGAACTTTCCTAGACTGTGCGCATCGGATCAAACGATCCACGGTTTCAAAACAAAATTCCCTTTAAATCCTTTCGGAGTAAAAAGATGAGTACTAACCGCCGTGACTTCCTTAAATTGGCCGGTGCTGCCGCTGCTGCCATTACTTCTGCCGCTGCCGCACACGCCGGAGTTCCTGCTTCTTCCGTTGCTAAATTCGATGACGAATATGACGTCGTTATCATCGGTTCCGGTTTTGCTGGTATGGCTTGCGCCCTGAAAGCCGGCCAGGCAGGCAAGAAAGTCCTGATCCTTGAAAAAATGCCGACCGTCGGCGGCAACTCCGCAATCTGCGGCGGCAACGTCGCTTGCCCGGTCAACCCCGTCCAGGCAGCTCAAGGCATCAAAGACAGCAAAGAACTCTTCATTGCTGACTGCTTGAAGGACGGTCTTGGCATCAACTATCCGAACCTGCTCGGCACCATTGCCGACCGCTGCAACGACACCATCAAGATGGTCGTAGACTGCGGCTGCGAATTCGTCCCCAACAAGATGCTCTTCGAAGCCGGTCACTCCGTTCCTCGTTCTTATGAAATCAAGGCCGGTACCGGATCCGGATACATCATTCCGATGCACAACGAACTCAAGAAGCTCCCCAACGTCAAGATCATGACTCGTGCTAAGTTCGATGACTTCATCCTGGACGAAAACGGTCGTGTTGTCGGAGTGACCTATCGCAAGGGCTATCGCTTTGACTCTAAATTGCAGAGCGACGATATCGAAAACAAGAGCGGTCGTCCTGCTACTGTTAAAGCAAAAAACGGCGTAATGCTGGCTGCCGGCGGTTTCTCCCGCGACATCTTCTTCCGTCAGGCTCAGGATCCTCGCGTTGTTCCTACCACAGACTCCACCAACCAGCCGGGCGCGACTGCCGGTGTGCTGATCAAAGCCTTGGGTATCGGTGCTCAGCCTGTTCAGCTTTGCTGGCTGCAGTTCCTTCCGTACTGCAACCCGCGTGAAAAAGGCTTCGGTGTTTCCGTTAACTTCACCAACCACGCCTGCATGGACTTAGGTCTGGTTGTTGACAGAAAGACCGGAAAACGCTTCATGGACGAACACGCCGGCCGTAAGATCAAATCCGATGCTCTGTTCAAAGTCATCGGTACGGACGAAAACTATCCGATCGCCATCTGCGACGATGCTATCGTCAAAGCGATCAACCCGTCCTTCGTCAAGCTGCCGCTGGAAATGGGTACGGTTAAGAAGTTCGACACACTTGAACAGCTGGCTGATGCCTTCGGAATCCCCAAACAGGCTCTGCTCGATGAAGTCGCTAAATTCAACGGCTACGTTAAAGCCAACGACGACAAAGACTTCCACCGCATCCTTACATTCAACAAGGGTCTCGACGTTTCCAAGGCTCCCTTCTACGGCATCGAAGTCAGCCCGAAGATCCACCACACCATGGGCGGCGTGATGATCAATGAAAACGCAGAAGTCATTTCCGCCAATACCCACAAACCGATCCCCGGTCTCTATGCCGGCGGTGAAGTAGCGGGCGGCGTGCACGGCGCTTCTCGCCTCGGTACAGTGGCAGTTATCGATGCTCTGACATTCGGTATGATTGCCGGCGAAAACTTCGCCAAGATGCAGTAACTTTTTAGGAGGGCCGGCGATTAAGCCGAACCACGGCCGGGACAGACAAAAGGTTTGTTCCGGCTTTTAGTTTGTCTGGGGCGGAAGAGGAAGTCGGGATATCTTGTCCCCGGGTTTAACGTGATTTTTCTCAAACCAGGATTCGTTCATTTCCAGTGCATAAACCGCTTTGGCCTTGCTGCAGTGGATGTCAAGAGTCAGCGGCTTCATCTTCTCAATATTAATAATGAAGCCGTCTTTATCGATAAAGGCAACAGAAAGAGGGATGAGCGTGTTTTTCATCCACATGCAGACGGCATCGTTTCGATCCATGACGAACAGCATTCCGGAGTTCTCCGGCAGGTGCTTGCGAAACATCAGACCTTTTTCTCGGCTGGCATTGTCGGCGGCAACTTCGACAGGAACCGTGATGCCTTTTACCATGACTTTGAGCGCATCGGCTGCGTAAGCACATTGCACGCTCGAGAGAAGGACAAAAGCAGCGGAGAAGAGGGCGGTTCTGATATTTGGTGTCATGGCAAAAACGGAAAAGAAAGGGAGCTCTCGAGAGCTCCCTTCGTTTAATTAAAAACGAATTTTATTAGGCCGGTTTGATGTTGTCAGCCTGTTTGCCTTTTTCGCCTTCTTTCAGGTCGAATGTGACACGCTGGCCTTGTTTCAACGTCTTGAAACCATCCATTTTAATTGCAGAGAAATGGGCGAAAAGATCTTCGCCGCCGTCATCGGGAGTGATGAATCCATATCCCTTAGCGTCGTTAAACCATTTCACGGTTCCTGTTGCCATATTTAAACTTCTCCAAAAAACTGACGGCGATGTCCATTACTCTCACGCGCCTAATACTAAAAACGATTGTCGAACTCTGTGAGCAAGACGAGTGACTGTTACATTCTTATGGGATTGTAAATAAATGTCAATTAGTAAATTTCGCATATAAAAGAAATACAAATCTCGACAATGGAGGGTAACTTCTTGTATTTTCTCTTATAAAGGCGATTTTTCACGGAGAATTTATTGGATTTTTTAAGTTTGAAGTTTTTCTTCTTTTATAAAAAGCGTTGCAGTTACACCACAAGAAAGGGCCGAACCTGTAAGATTTGTAAAAATTTTACCCGTGCATTAACTGAAATTGACATGCCGATGGAACTCAGTGGAGAGACAAAAAAAGCCGGCATATCAGCCGGCCGAATAGGTCTTGTTCTTGCTCTTAATGACGCCCGGAGGAACCGAAACCGCCGGTTCCGCGCTCTGTGGCTTCAAATTCATCCACAACTTCAAAGGTCGGCTGAACAACCGGAACGATGACCAACTGGGCAATTCGTTCCATGGGTTCAACGGTAAAAGGCTGCTGAGAGCGATTCCAGCAGGAGACCATCAGTTCTCCCTGATAGTCGGAATCAATAAGTCCGACCAAGTTGCCGAGCACGATGCCGTGTTTATGACCGAGACCGGAACGGGGCAGGATTAAAGCGGCATAGCCGGGATCGCCGATGTAGATCGCAAGTCCGGTTTTGATGAGCTTGGTTTCGCTCGGCCGGAGGACGAGCGGTTCATCTATCACGGCACGAAGATCTAATCCGGCAGAGCCGGCCGAAGCGTAGCTTGGCATTTTTTCGCGGATCTTCGGATCCAAGATCTTAATTTGAAGTTTCATATGTTTCAATCTCTTTCTTTTTAAGAAGGTCGGCGAGGGTTTCAATAATCTCTTCGGCAAGTTCCGCCTTAGAACTGCGGCCTTTGACTACGATTCCGTCTTTGGTGACGAAAGATGCCTGATTCTGAGCACTGCCGATCGCAGATGCCGGATTGACGACAATCATATCCGCCGCTTTACAGTCAAGCTTCTTGCGCGCGTTTTCAGCAAGATTGTCCGTCTCTGCGGCAAACCCGATAACGACAGAGCAGATGCCTGAATGACCGACATAAGAAAGAATGTCGGGATTTTTAACAAGCTTGATCGTTAACGTATCCTGATCTTTTTCTTTCTTAAGTTTGCTCTCTGAATATTCGGCGGGGCGCCAGTCGCCGACCGCAGCGACGCCGATAAAGGCATCGGGCGTGTGTTCAGCGAGTTCTTTTTTGACCGCCTCAAACATCTCTTGGGCTTGTTGAACAGGAATGACGGCCGCTTTGTCCGGATAAGGTACGGCAACGGGTCCGCTGACGATCGTGACCTCGGCGCCGGCGCGAACGGCTGCCGCAGCAATGGCGGCTGCCTGTCGTCCGGAAGATCCGTTGGTGATGCCGCGAACCGGATCAAAAGGCTCAAACGTCGGCCCGGCAGTCATCAAGACTTTTTTCCCGGAAAGTATCGGAGGCGTAAAGAAAGCTTCAATATCTTCCAGAATTTGCACGGGTTCTCGCAGACGTCCCTCTCCGACATCGCCGCAGGCTTGACTGCCGGCTTCCGGACCGGAAAAAAGAACGCCGTCGCCTTTGAGCGTTTGAATGTTTCTGACCGTCGCCGCGTTCCGCCACATCTGTACGTTCATTGCCGGGCAAAGCATTAAAGGACATTCACGTGCGAGCAGAGTGCTTGAAACTAAATCGTCGGCAATGCCGTTGGCAGCTTTTGCAATGATGTTTGCCGTTGCCGGAGCTATGACGATGAGATCTTTATTCTTGCGAAGAGAAATATGCGGAAGCCGCATTTTAGGATCCCAGAGATCCTCTGCGACCGGCTTCCCGCTGAGCGTCTCAAATGTCAGCGGCCCCACAAACTGCGCAGCTGCCTTAGTCATCATGACCTCAACATCGGCGCCGGCTTTCACGAGCAGACGGAGAAGTTCACAGGCTTTGTATGCGGCGATACCGCCTGTGACGCCTAAAAGGATACGTTTCCCCTGAAGAGACATTTTCAATCTCCGATTAATTCTTCTTTCCGAAGAATTCAGCCAGGACGACAATGGCGGCGCCGCAGCAAATGCAGATATCGGCGACATTGAAAGCCGGCCAGTGGTAGGAACCTAAATGAAAGTCTAAAAAATCTACGACTACGCCGATGGTGAAACGGTCCCATGCATTGCCGAGCGCGCCGGAAAGAACTAGAGCGAGCCCGAGGCACAAAAATTTACGGGCGCTGTTCCGGCTGATGATCACGCAAATCACCAAACTCACAATGATGGCCAGACCTGCAAAAAGCGGTCGCTGCCAGCCGCCGGCATCGGCTAAGAAGGAAAAAGCCGCCCCGCTGTTGTACGCGACGACTAAGTTGAAGAAATCCGTGATCCGATCGACATCGCCTGTAATAAGACGATGCTGAATCCAGTTTTTGGTCCATTGATCGAATCCGGTCAGTGCCAGTGCAAAAACCAGCCAGCCCAGAAGGGCCGGCCAGTTCCACTGTCTAACGGAAGAGACAGTCTTTCTCATTAGGCAAAGAGTCTGGTTTCAGGCGTGCCGAAAAGATTGCCGACGCAGCGGCAGCACAGTGTCGGATAATTCTTGTCTTCCCCGACGCTTTCCTTGTACTGCCAGCAGCGTTCGCACTTCTTAGCTTCGCTGGGTTTCACCGTAATGACGCGCTCAGGGCTGATGCCGTCAAGTGTGACCTTGCTGGTAATCATCACGAAAGCAGCTTCATCGCCTAAACCTTTGATCAGGTCATATTCTTCCTGCGGGAGCTTCAGAGAAACTTCAGCCTGCAGGGAAGAACCGATCAGACCTTTTTCGCGCTGACGCTCGATTTCCATCTGAACGTTCGAGCGAAGGTCACGGATGATGGACCACTTGTTGAGCAGTTCAACGCCTTCCTTCACATTCGGCAGCTCTGCATAACGTTCAACAAAAATCGTGCCCTTGTTTTCCGGATTGAAGACGGCGTAAGCCTCTTCAGCGGTAAACGAAAGCGCCGGAGCAAGCAGTTTCAGGAGTGCATCCGTGATGTACCACAAAGCGGTCTGTGCAGAACGACGAGCCGCGCTGTCCGGCGCAGTGGTATAGAGACGATCTTTGAGGATGTCCAAGTAGAAGCCGCCTAAGTCGCCGCTCGCAAAGAGCTGGAGCGCTGCGTAAGCGGTATGGAACTGGTACTGGTCGTACTTGTCCAGAATTTCTTCTTGGAGCGCTTTCATGCGGGCAATGGCCCAACGATCCAGTTCTACCATCTCTGCAACAGGGACGGCGTCTTTCTTGATGTCAAAGTCGCTGGTGTTGGCAAGCAGGAAGCGGATCGTATTTCTGAAGCGGCGATAAGCGTCAACAGTACCCTTAAGGATCTTTTCGCCCAGAGAAATTTCTCCGGTGTAGTCAGAAGAGGCAACCCACAGACGAAGAATTTCAGCGCCGTACTTATCGTTGATTTCAGACGGAGCAATCACGTTGCCGAGTGATTTGCTCATCTTGCGGCCCTGTTCGTCAACGGTGAAGCCGTGTGTCAGAAGTCCTTTATAGGGAGCACGGCCGTCGATGGCGCAGCCCGTGAGCAGAGAAGAGTGGAACCAGCCGCGGTGCTGGTCGCTGCCTTCAAGATAGAGATCGGCAGGATAGGTCAGCTTGTCGGCGTGAGAGCCTCTCATCACGGTCATGTGGGTTGTACCGGAGTCAAACCACACGTCGAGCGTGTCTTTGGACTTCTCGTACATTTCCGGTTCCATGTCCGTGAGTTCAGCCGGTGTCAGGCGCGTCCACGCTTCGATACCTTCCTTTTCAACGACGTCAGCGACTTTATTGAGAATCTTCATCGTTTCAGGATGAAGTTTGCCGGTTTCTTTATGAATGAGGAAGGGCAGGGGAACGCCCCAGTTTCTCTGACGGGAAATACACCAGTCAGGGCGATTGGCGATCATGTTGTGGAGACGCACTTCGCCCCATTCAGGAACGAACTGGGTTGCTTCAACAGCTTCCAAGGCGGTCTTACGCAGCGCATCTTTCGGATCGTTTTCATTGATGACACCCTGAGTGTCCGCATTGGCTTCGTCCATGCGGATAAACCACTGGTTGGTGGCGCGATAAATCAAAGGTGTCTTATGGCGCCAGCAGTGCATGTAGCTGTGCATGACTTCGCCGCGGGACAGCAAGTTGCCGGTAACGGCAATGGTGTCGAGGATCTTGTTCTTAGCTTTCCAAACATTCAGGCCGCCGAAGAGCGGCAGAGAGGCGGCATACTCACCGTTGCCCTGGACCGGGTTCAGGATCTCGTCGTTGGTGAAGCCTGCGCTCTTGCAGGAAATGTAGTCATCCACACCGTAGGCAGGAGCCGAGTGAACAATACCGGTACCGGAAGTGGACTCGACGTAGTCGGCGAGCAGAACCGGGGAGAAGCGGTCGTAGAAAGGATCAAGCGCAGCCAGCGGATGCTTGAAGCGGAGGCCCTTGAAAGCTTCGCCCTTGGCTTTGGCGATGACTTTGCCTTCCATGCCGTAGCGCTTGAGGGCTTCTTCATAGAGGCCTTCGGCAAGAATGAAGCTGCGGTTCGGAGTTTCAACGAGAACATACTCCAGATCCGGATGCATGTTCAAAGCCTGGTTGGCCGGAATGGTCCAGGGTGTCGTTGTCCAAATAACGACTGCGGTGGGTTTTTCCAGTTTGACCCCGAAGACGCCTTCGAGCTTGCCTTTGTCCTCATCGGAAATCGGGAAGGCAACGTCTAATGTCGGAGACTGGCGGTCCTTATATTCGACTTCGGCTTCTGCCAAAGCGCTCTGGCAGTCAAAACACCAGTTCACGGGTTTCAGGCCGCGGTAGATAAAGCCTTTGCCCAGAATTTCGCCTAAAGCACGGATTTCTTCAGCTTCGGTTTCCGGACGCATGGTGAGGTAAGGATCGTTCCAGTCACCCAGCACGCCGAGTCTCTGGAAGCCGGCCATCTGAGATTTCACCTGTTCTTTGGCATAGGCACGGCACTTGGCCATGACTTCTTCTTTCGGAAGATTTTTACCGTATTTCTTTTCGATCTGAATTTCAATCGGCATACCGTGGCAGTCCCAGCCCGGTACGTACGGAGCATCAAAGCCTTCCAATGTTCTGGATTTAAGAATGATGTCCTTCAAAATCTTGTTGACTGCGTGGCCGACGTGAATGTTTCCGTTGGCGTACGGAGGGCCGTCATGCAGCAGGAAGCGTTTTGCTCCTTTGCGTGCGGCACGAACTTTACCGTACACGTCCTTTTCCAGCCATTCTTTAATCCAGGCCGGTTCGCGCTTGGGCAGGTTGCCGCGCATCGGGAATGGTGTGTCGGGTAAATTCAGCGGATATTTTTTATCTTCAGCCTGAGGCTGTTTTTTCTGAGAAGAATCAGTCATTTTAGTCCTTGGCCCCCTCGGGCTCTTCAAGGGTTAATCAAAAATCAGATACGAAGTCCTAAGATCTGTTTGGCTTTGAGCTGATCATCGGCAATCGCTGCACGGAGCTCTTCAAGAGAACCGAATTTTTTCTCGTCTCGAATCTTGGAGAAAAATTCGACCTTAACATCCTGGTCGTAAAGATCGCCGTGGAAATTAAAGAGATGAGTTTCCAGAAGGTACTCGCCGTGATCGTCGACCGTCGGTCTTCTTCCGACACAAGCCACGCCTTCAATCGGACGAGGACCGATACCGTGCGCTTTGACGGCATAGACACCTTCAATGGCAGGTTTGGCTTTGGAATGCGGCGGGAGAATACGCTGATTGATCGTCGGGAATCCGAGTGTGCGTCCGAGCTGTTTGCCGTGGAGAACCCGACCGCTGATCATGTAAGGACGCCCTAACATGTAATTGGCTGTCGGAATATCGCCTTCGGCTAAAGCATGACGGATGCGGGAGCTCGAGATTGGCGCATGCGTGTGATAAAGCATCGGCATAGGATGAACTTCGAAGTGAAATTCTTTTCCGAGCTGTTCCAAAAGCTTGATGTCGCCGGCGCGTTTGTCTCCGAAACGGAAATTTTCTCCGACTGTCACCCAACGCGCGTGAAGTCCGTCCACAAGGATTTCCTTCACGAAGTCGCAGGGAGAGAGCGAAGCTAAATGCTCGTTAAAGCGAAGGATGTAAACACGCTGGATACCGCAGGCTTCAATGGCTTCCACTTTGTCGTGCAGGCTCGAGATACGGCGCGGTGCGTCTTCGGGGTTAAAAAATTCACGCGGATGAGGTTCAAAAGTTAAAACAGCCGGGCAGAGCAGTCTGGCGTGTGCGGCCTCAACAACTTCATGAAGAAGTGCCTGGTGGCCTCGGTGAACTCCGTCGAAGTTTCCGATGGCAACCGCACAGTCAAGCCGTTCTTCAGGACTTGGCAGTCCCCTAAAAACCTTTTTCATCCTTAGTTTCCGTGAACAAAATAATCAGTCTCAAAAAACAGAGTTCGGACACGAGCAAGAAATCGGTCCGAACAACTGATTATAAAAGACGCTTGCCGACGGCTTAGGCCAATGAATATGAAAATTCTTGTTAGAAAAGCCTTTTCTTTCAAAACCAACGGAGAACAGTGGCAAAATCTCGGTATTCATTACAAGCACATCCCATCATGTCTAAAAATATCGTTGTCTTAATCTCAGGAAGAGGCAGTAATTTCAAAGCGGTTTACGAGCGTTCCGTTCAGGAAAATTGGCCCGAGAAGTACGGCGTCCGAATTTCCGGCGTGATCTCTAACCGTCCGGAAGCCGGCGGGCTCACTTTTGCAAAGGAAAACAACATTCCTTTCAAGGTGATTAATCACAAAGAATTTCCGACTCGAGAAGCTTTTGAAGAAGAGCTCATCAAGGCCTGTGGGGATTTCGAGGCAGACCTTATTGTTCTGGCCGGTTTCATGAGAGTTTTGACACCGCTGTTTGTTAATGCATTTGAAGGAAGAATTCTTAACATCCATCCTGCACTGCTTCCGATGTTCCCCGGACTTCATACCCACGAAAGGGCATTAGAAGCGGGAATTCGAATTCACGGTGTTACTGTTCACTTTGTGTCGGCAGTATTAGACGGAGGCGCAATTGTAGGGCAGGCAGCAGTGCCCGTTCTCGCAGGCGATACACCCGATGAACTGGCAGCGAGGGTTCTGAAGCAGGAACACGTCCTTTATCCTCGTGCCGTGCGCCTTGTTGCCGAAGGAAGAGTCAGGTTGGAAAACGGCAGAACGATCATGGATAGAGAAGCAAGTCAGGAACTTGCGATTCTCGGCTGATCGGATCTGCCATTCGGAGTAAAAAATTGGAATCTAAAACAAATAAAAGCGGGGCCGCTCGCCCGGGCAGACGCCGGGAAGCACCCAAGCGTCATTTAACCGATCGTCAGCGCGCGGCCAAAGAACGTTTGGCTCGTATGTCGCCGGAAGAAAGAAGAACACACGATCCGAAGAAGGCGCCTAATCCTCGGATGAAGAGCACACATAACGGCGAAGTTCGTATTACTTCGCTGATTGTGGACGAGCTTGCAAAGGCTCTTCGCAAGATTTTGAAGCTGGACGGCCCGGCTGACGTCCTGATGAGCCTTTATTTCAAAAATGCCCGTCATCTGGGTCCGCGTGAAAGAACCATCATTGCCGAAGCTATCTACTACACGATGCGCCATCTCTCCATGATCACTTGGCGCATGGCACCCGTCTGTCCTGCCAAAGCGCCGAAGCTGACGGGGCTGCTTACGTTGGCGCTGCAGTACGGCATCGACAATATTCCGGACGCCATCCTGGGGCGTGAAAAGGAACCTCTGAAGAATATGCTTCGCCCGAAGAATTCAGAGGCCCCGAAAGAGATTCAGGCCGAGGTACCTAAATGGCTCTACGACAAAGCAGTGGTTCAATACACTGATCACAAGGCTTTGTTTGAGGCTATGCAGCAGAGCGCCCCTTTGGATTTGAGAGTCAATACACTCAAAGCCACGCCCGACGAGGTCATTGAAGAGCTGACTCAGCACGGCGTTCAGGCAGAAAAGGGCCAGTACTCTCCGGAATGCGTTCGTTTGAACATTAAACCGGCATTGACTCAGTGGCCGATTTACAAAGAAGGCAAAGTTGACGTTCAGGACGAAGGCTCGCAGCTGATTGCTCGTTTAGTTCAGCCCAAACGCGGCGAAATGGTTTGCGACTTCTGCGCCGGCGCGGGCGGTAAAACGTTGGCGCTGGGTGCGCTGATGAAATCCACCGGCCGCATCTACGCTTTTGATGTCAATGAAAAGCGTTTGGCAGGACTGACGCCGCGTATGCGTCGTGCCGGTTTGTCCAACATCCATCCCGCCGTGATTCGCAATGAACATGACCTGCGCGTGAAGAGACTGTACGGAAAAATGGACAGAGTCCTGGTCGATGCCCCGTGCTCAGGCACCGGAACGTATCGTCGTAACCCTGACTTGAAGTGGAGATTCGGAGAAGACGAACTCGATAGAATCAACGAGATCCAGAAATCGGTGATTCGCTCTGCGGCGAAGATGCTGAAAGCCGGCGGCCGCTTGGTCTACGCGACTTGCTCGATTCTGCAGAGGGAAAATCAGGACGTCATCAATGATTTCCTGGCCGAAAATCCCGATTTCCGCCTGCTGAATTCATACGAAATTTTAGGCAAGCAGGGAATCGAAATTTCTCCTTACCAAGCTCAGAGATTCGGTGACTTCTTCGTGATGTTGCCCCAGCTCAACGGAACCGACGGGTTCTTCGGCGCTGTGCTCGAAAAAGTTAAACCCGAGTCCAAACGCAAGGCTTCGAAGGCTGAAGAAGAGACGGCTTCTGAAGTCCCGACACTAGAGCAGAAGAAAGAAGCTCCGACGGAAGCTGCCGCATCGGCTGAAGCCGCTCAGACGGATCAGCCTTCCGAAGAGGTGAAGGAAGAGATGTCCGAAGCGGCAGAAGAACCGGCAAAAGCCTAAGTTCAGAAAAACAAAAACTCGCGGTCTTGAAATGTTCAAAATCGCGAGTTTTTTCGCTTTTTTCAGGCAATAAAAAACCGAGACTTGCGCCTCGGTTTTCGTAAAACCTTACCGAATTACTTCAGCTTGGTTTCTTTGTAGATCACGTGCTTGCGGGCAACCGGATCGTACTTGGACATTTCCATCTTGCCACTAGAATTGCGTTTGTTCTTAGTGGTTGTGTAGAAGTGACCTGTACCGGCGGTAGAAGCCAGTTTGATTTTTTCACGAATACCTTTCGCCATGGTGAACTCCTATTAGATTTCGCCGCGGGCGCGAAGGTCCGCCAGAACTGCTTCAATGCCGTTCTTATCAATCGTACGCAATGCAGCGTTAGTAACTCTCAAACGAACCCAGCGATTTTCGCTTTCAACCCAAAAACGGCGGTACTGCAGATTGGGCATGAAGCGGCGCTTGGTCTTGTTATTCGCGTGCGAGACGCGATTGCCAACCATGGGAGCCTTGCCGGTGACTTGACACACTCGTGCCATCGCTAACTCTCCAGAATAATAACTGTTATAAAAAACTTTTCTCGCGCCGAAATACTGCCTCGGGGAGAACCAAAAACAGCGATTATACTGATTTTTCAAACTTTTTGCATTGGTCCCCGACACTTATTTTCCGATCGCAGGTCTGAAGGAGTAAATTGGCGGATCAATGATTTACGCTTTTCAAAGCCGATTTAACGCGGAAGCCGTGATTCTTCATGTCTCGGACAAGAATGCCCTTGGTTTTCAGGAAAGAATCCGAATCGAAAAATCAGCGTTTCTATTAATATGTAAGAACATTTGATCTGCTTTTATCGTAAAAATATGAAAATTCTGCTGGCCCAACCAAGAGGCTTTTGTGCCGGTGTTGACCGTGCGATTGCGATCGTCGAAAGAGCACTTGCAGTGCACGGAGCACCGATCTACGTCCGCCATGAAATCGTTCACAATAAACACGTGGTCAATTCTCTGAGAGAAAAGGGCTCGATTTTTGTAAATGAAATCGACGAAGTGCCGGACGGATCGGTCCTCGTGTTCTCGGCGCACGGCGTGCCGAAAGCAGTGGAAGAAAAGGCCAGAGCCCGTGATCTGACGATTTACGATGCGACTTGCCCTCTGGTGACCAAAGTCCATATGGAAGTCATCAAGATGCACAAGCAGGGCTACCGCATCATCATGATCGGACATGCCGGTCACCCGGAAGTGGAAGGGACGGTCGGACAAGTTGATTCCGAAATCAATGTCATTGAAAAACCTGTTCAGGTCTGGGATCTGGAGGTCGAGAACCCGGAAAAAGTTGCCTATGTCAGTCAGACAACGATTTCCTACGATGACGCCAAAGGGCTGATCCAGGAATTAAAGAAACGCTTTCCATTAGTCGCGGAACCCAAGAAAGCGGACATCTGTTATGCCACTCAGAATCGTCAGGATGCGGTCAAGGAGTTGGCACGCCGCGTAGATCTCGTGCTGGTGGTCGGCTCAAAGAGCAGCTCGAACTCCAATCGACTCAGAGAAGTCGCTGAAGGCGCCGGCACAAAGGCTTACTTGTTGGATGACGCAGGAGAAATTAATCCTGACTGGTTCAAAGGTATAGAAAGAGTCGGCATTACGGCTGGCGCCAGCGCCCCGGAAATCTTGGTCGACGAAATCGTCGAAAAACTCAAGACTCTGGGCGCCGATGAAGTCGAAACCATGGCAGGTCAGCAGGAAGACGTGAAGTTCCCGCTCCCGAAGGGTCTGTGGAAGAAAGATTTGGAGAATGCTCGTGACAATCAAAAGTAATCAGGCGCTTTTGAACGCTCCGTTCGGTTCGATCCTTTTGACCTTTAAAGACGGCGAGCTCATTAGATGTGAGCTGTCGGAAGCAGCAGTCGAAGAAGACCTCGGAAGTTTTGCCGATCACAAGGCGGTTCAGGCTCTGAACTCTTATTTGGAAGGCAATATTCATGCCTTAGACAATTGGAAGCCTGGTGAAGAGTGCACGGAATTTCGCTGTCAGGTATGGAAAGAAATTGCAAAGATTAAAGCCGGTGATACCGTGACCTACGGACAAATTGCCGATAACCTCGGCAGCTCTCCTCGTGCTGTGGGTTCCGCCTGCGGAGACAATCCGCTGCCGATTTTTGTTGGGTGTCATCGTGTTGTCGGAAAGAGCAATTTGGGCGGATTCGCGCATTCGGCCGCCAATGTCTCAATAAAATGTTGGCTGCTCAAGCACGAACAGCAAAACATGTGAGGAGTTTGAATGAGTAAGAAAGAACATGTTTCTGCCACGCCGGCAACCATGTGGCTGAAGCAGCATAAAGTGCCCTTTGAAGACGGAATTTATGAGTATGTGGAACACGGCGGCACGGCTCAGGCAGCCGCGTGTTTCGGTGTGGATGAACACAACGTCGTAAAGACGCTTATCATGCAGGACGAATATGAGAAACCGCTCGTCATCCTGATGCACGGTGACCGAGAAGTCTCTACTAAGAATTTGGCGCGCCAAACGAACCGTAAACATATCGAACCTTGCAAACCGGCAATCGCTGAGAAGAATTCCGGCTATCAGGTCGGCGGAACTTCGCCGTTCGGTACGAAGAAGAACATGCCGGTGTACGTCGAAAAAACGATTTTGGATTTGCCGTTCATTTATATCAACGGCGGCAGGCGCGGCTATAACGTCAAGATTGATCCGAAAGTGCTGAAGGACCAATTGGGTGCCGTCGAAGTCGAATGTGCGATTGAAAAGTAGTCTCTGACCGCCAGTTTTAGACAGATAACGAAAGAGCCGAGGTTTCTGATCTCGGCTCTTTTGCTAAGTGCAGTATTTGCGGTGTTCGGCTGGAATCTTCCGGTGCTCGCCAAAACAAAAACTAATCGTTATCGTTCGGATGCTCCAGCGACCATCTCGGTTTAATAGAAAATCCGTCCGGCTTCTTATTCCTCAAATCTTTAATTTCAGCTAAGTGAGCTCCTGCGGCAGCTGCAATCATGGCGCCGTTGTCGGTGCAAAGCGCTTGGGGCGGGAAGAATACTTTGACACCGCGCCTACGGCAGGCTTCTGTTAAACGAGCGCGAAGTTGTTTATTCGCGCTGACGCCGCCTGCAGCAACCAGGGATTTATTGCCGGTTTTCTTCAGTGCTTTCAGACACTTTGTCACTAGAACGTCTGTTACGGAATCGACAAAGGCTCGCGCCAGATTGTTCTTAAATTCCTGAGACAGAGGCTTCGGTTCTTTGCGAACGGTGTTCATGACCGCGGTCTTGAGGCCGGAAAAGCTGAAGTCCAAGTTCGGCGCATGAATCAAAGGCCGAGGAAGTTCGATGGCGCCGGGTCTGCCTTTCTCCGCAAGTGCGGAAACAGCCGGGCCGCCCGGATAGGAATAACCCAGCGCCTGAGCAGTCTTATCGAATGCTTCACCTGCGGCATCATCCAGCGTTTCCCCTAGCAGTTCATAGTCGCCTAAAGCACGCACTTCCATAATTTGGGTATGTCCGCCCGACACAAGCAGAGCGATGAATGGAAACGTCGGCTTATCCTCAGCTAAAAGTGAAGAGAGAAGGTGCCCCTCTAAATGATGAATACCGACCACCGGAATATCCAGCGCAAGCCCGATACCGTAAGCCACGGAATTGCCGACAAGCAGCGCTCCGGCGAGTCCGGGACCTTCTGTGACGGCGACGGCATCTAAATCCTGCGGCATCTTACCGGCTTTCTTCATAACCTCGTTGAGCAGAGGAATAATGCGTCGAATGTGGTCGCGGCTGGCAAGTTCAGGCACGACACCGCCGTACAAACGATGCATTTCGATTTGCGTATGAAGCGCATCTGCAATAAGACCTTTGTCCGTGTCGTAAAGGGCAACACCCGTTTCGTCACAGGAAGATTCAATTCCGAGGATCAGCATTCTCTTTGTCGATAGATATAAGCCAAGTTCAAATTTTAGCCTTACTGCGCTTTATGGGTACTGTAATAAATATCGCGGGTCACGATGGCAAACGCATTGTCCGCTGTTGAACCGCCGCAAAGTTTTTGTCTGACTTCCTCACTGATTTTCAAGAATTCGTCGTAGGACGGTACTTGTTCGGAAACAGGAACGCCTCTTGCATTAAGGTATTTGCGACTCGGACCGTCCAGCGGGAAATATTTCGTGGGGCAGACCCAATACATGCCCATGGTCAAGTTGAACTTGATTCCATACTGATGACGAGTCATCTCATTAAACAGATCGGCAACCTCGTTGTTTTGCCCGAAAATACCTAAGAAAAGGGTCCACAGATTGTTAATGTCTTCTTTGGTTTTACCGTCCTTGAAGCCGAAAAACATCGAGTTTTCGTTATTGAGCGGAGACACACCGCGGAAGTCCGTCGGCGAGGGTTCATCCACTTTGAAGAAAATTTTGAAAGCCTTTGCAACTTCAGCTTTCTTTTCCTGAGAGATGTGACGGTTCATCACACCGAAGACTGTGAAAGGATCGATATCCGTCAGCTTCTTGTGGTCCGGATCATGAAGGTAATTCGTTTCTTCAGGAAGCGCTGAATAAAGCCAGCTTAAGAGTTCCTCTCTGCGGTCGGAGTATGCACAAAGTTTTTGTGCGGCCGCAGGATTAAATTTTGTCCATGAGTAATCATTGTCCATTTTTTGAGCTCCTTCAGCAAAAGAAGAATCTATTGTGGGTCTCGAGAAAAATAGGTGCTGCGTTATCTGCTCAATTCGATCTTTTCGGTTGAGAAAACGACCGTCTTCCCGCACTCTCGGCCAAATAAATTGTTACTTAAATGAGATAGTTAAGGCACGGAAGTGAAAAATGCATTAGAATTGCTGACTTTCGAGTAGGGGAAGGCCTGTGCATTCCGCTTACTCAACCAAGAAACTATTTTTAAACAGTTATTTAGTTTAGGTGCTCGATGCCCACAATCCGTGTTAAAGAAAACGAACCTTTTGAAGTTGCTCTTCGTCGCTTTAAGCGCACGATCGAAAAGAGCGGTCTTTTAACTGAACTTCGCGCTCGCGAATTCTATGAAAAACCGACTGCTGAACGCAAACGCAAAAAAGCTGCCGCTATCAAGCGTCACTACAAGCGTCTTCGCAGCATGATGCTCCCGAAGAAGCTCTACTAATTCTTCAAGCACTTCAAAACAGAGGCAGTTATGAGTTTAAAAGACCAGATCACCTCTGATATGCGCGACGCGATGCGCGCTCATGATAAAGAGAAACTGAGCGCGCTTCGTATGCTTCTTTCTTCGATCAAACAGAAAGAAGTCGACGAGCAGATCACCGCAGATGATGCTGTCATTCAACAGATCATTGCAAAATTGATCAAGCAGCGCAAAGACTCAGTTGGACAATATCTGGCCGGAAATCGTAAAGATTTGGCCGATAAAGAGTCTGCGGAAATTAAGACATTCGAAGTCTATTTGCCCGCCCAGCTTTCTGATGAAGAAATTCAGAAAATCGTTGACGAGGTTGTGACTTCCGCCGGACTCAGCGGCCCGGCCGCCATGGGCAAAGCCATGGGAATGATCAAGCCGAAGGTTGCAGGCAAAGCTGACATGGGCAGAGTTTCCGCACTGCTTAAGGCAAGACTAGCTCAGTAAGCTGGAAGATTTTATAAAAGACGTCCTGCGGGACGTCTTTTTGTTTATAGCGGCCGGATCATTCAAAACATTTTTCGTCCCCCGCCTTTTCTTGTGAGAGTTTGATTCTTGATCGCACAGTCTTTTATTAAAGAACTGCTTGACCGAGCAGACATTTACGAGGTCGTTAACCGAAGAGTTCCTTTACAGCAAAAAGGTGCTTCGGCCTGGGCGTGCTGTCCTTTCCATAATGAAAAAAGCCCGAGCTTTTCAGTGAACCGCGAACGCGGCTTCTATCACTGCTTCGGCTGCGGAGAACACGGCAACGCCATCAGCTTCTTAATGAAGTATGAGAATCTCCCGTTCGTCGATGCGGTCGAAAAACTTGCCTCCGAATTCAGCATGCAGGTTCGCTACGAAGGCGGCGCACCTAAACCTAAGAGCGGTAAACCGCGTTTGTCTGAGATTATGCAGAGGGCAATGGAGTTTTATCGCGATAAATTCAACAGCGACAAGTTCTCACAAGATTATCTCCATGACCGCGGACTCAAAAACGAGACCATCGAGCGTTTCGGTATCGGTTTCTCACCCGATGCCTGGCATAACTTAGACGCCGTCTTCACACCTGATCTCAAGCCTTTGCTTTTAGAAGCCGGCCTTCAGAGAACCGGTCAAAGCGGAAATGTCTACGATTTCTTCCGCAACCGCCTCATGTTCCCGATCCGCAATATTCGCGGACAAGTCATTGCTTTTAGTGCCCGAACGATGATCGGGGAAGAGCCTAAGTACATCAACACCGGCGACACACCGATTTTTACGAAAGGCTCCGAAGTTTTCGGCTTGTACGAAGCGCGCAAAAGCATTCAGGATAAAAAGCGCGTCATCGTGGTCGAGGGCCAAATGGATGTGATCCAGCTTTCTCAAGCCGGATTCGGAGAAGCTTGTGCGCCGTTGGGTACAGCAATTCGGGCTGAGCATATCGAACGCCTTCTTAAGATGACCGATCACGTCATTTTCTCGTTTGACGGAGATGCGGCAGGTCGCAAGGCGGCAAAGCGCGCAATGGATTTATCGCTTCCGCTCTTGGATGATGCTCAGAAGGTCAGCTTTGTTTTCCTTCCTGAAGGCGAAGATCCCGACAGTTTGGTCAAGAAGTCCGGAGCACTCGCTTTCGAAGAGATGCTAAAAAAAGCTCTGCCGCTTTCGAGCTACCTGATTGAAGCTTTGTCCCAAGGACTGGATTTGGCCGTCCTTGAAGACCGCAATGCATTTATTGAAGAAGCTTCTCCGCTGGTTCGTAAGACAAAAAGTGCGCTTCTTCGCGACGGCTTAATTGAGCGTTTGAGCACGGCAGTCGGCTATAAAAATTCCGACGAACTGCGTAAGTATTTCGGTTTCCCTGTGCTGCCGCCGGCGGCTCCTCAGAGAATTAACGGCTTTGGTAATCAGCGTTACGGATTCGGCAGGGGCTATGACCGCTACAAACAGCCGAGGATTCCGACGTCGACCGGGCGCAGCATTCCTCCGAAAGCTGATGCTCCTTTAATGGCACTCCTGAGAAACTTCCTGCGTTTTCCTCAGCTTGCACTGGAATTTGAAGGCATGCTCGCCGAGCAGCTTTCTGAAAGCAATTCTCCGGTCTCCGAATTGCTGTTCAAGGTGATTGAAAGAGTGACGCATGAGGATGAGAGCGGCCACACACTGGCCCAATTCTTGGCAGACCTTCCGGGACCGGCCGATGAAAATTTCGAAAAAGAAATGGATTCGGCCCGTTCAATGATTTCCACCTTCTTACTGGAAGAGGGCATTGATTCCGTCATTCGAAAAGGGCTAAGTCAAGGACAGATTCTCCAAACACCGCTGGAAGCAGCGCGTTTGGAATGTCGCCGAATTCTGCTTCAGATGGAGTTGAATCGTGTTGAGGTACAGCGTCGGGCTTTGTCGACAAAGGGCACGTTAGATGACGCCGACCGAAAGGTTTTTAGAGATTTGATGCAGCTCGATCAGGATCTCCAAAAAGAAATCAAATCCATTGATGCGGGCATTAACGATATTCTGTTGAGAAAACGAGAGAAGTAGGAATGTTAGAAGTTCTGACAGTCGGTAGTTTTTGCGCCTCTCTTTTTTACTGCCTCTTCACGGGCACATCGATCCTCTACGCACTGATTTTCGCCTTTTTCCTTTTCTGCGGCTACGCCCTTTACCGCGGCTTTAGCCTGCAGGAAATCGGAAGGGCTTGTCGTCAAAGCATTGCCAAGATCAGCAACATCATCATAGTGATGCTCTTAATCGGAGCGTTGACTGCCTCTTGGCGAGCGAGCGGAACGATTGCCTACCTGGTCAGCTATGCCTCCGAGATCATTTCTCCTTCCTGGAGTCTCCTGGGTACCTTTATTTTGAATGCTGCCTTGAGTTCTCTGATCGGAACTTCCTTTGGTACCGCGGCAACGATGGGTGTTGTTACCATGTCGCTGTGTGTCGGTATGGGCGTCTCTCCGTTTTGGGCCGGCGGGGCCGCTCTGGCAGGAGCCTATGTCGGAGATCGCTGCTCTCCGGTGTCGACCAGCGCGCAATTAGTCTGTGCCGTTACCGGTACAGAGCTCTATAAAAACATTAAAAACATGTTGAGGACAGGGTTCATCCCGTTCCTCCTCGCGTGTCTCATTTACTTTTTTGTAGGAAACGGGCAGGGCGCCCAAGCCGCGGATATTGACCTGACAAAACTTTTTAGTCAGGAATACATCCTGTCTGCTTGGACTTTGATTCCGGCCATCATTCTGTTAACGATGGTCATGCTCAAGGCCGACATTAAGCTCACTATGATCGCGAGTATCGCATCGGCTTTCGTCACAGCGCTTTTCCTGAGAGATTTAGGTTCTATTGAACTTTGCAAGATTTTATTCAGCGGCTACCAGGCAAGTTCTCCTGAGGTTGGGCGTCTTATGAACGGCGGCGGGGTCATTTCGATGATTCAGGTTTGCTGCATCATCTCGATATCCTGTACATTTGCGGGGATTTTTGAACTGACAGGGATGCTGAGACGTTTGGAAAACGGCATTGCTTATCTAGGTGCGAAGGCAGGCGTTTTCCTCACAATTACGCTGACCGCCTTGGCGACGGCTGCTTTATCCTGCAACCAGATGCTTGCAGTTATTTTGACCGAGCAGCTGTGCAATAAGATCCAGCCCGATAAGATCAAAATGGCCGCCTCTCTAGAAAACACCGCGATTGTCATCGCGCCTTTAATTCCATGGTCCATCGCCGGCGCAGTTCCCGTTGCAACCATTGGGGCGCCGGAAAGCTGCGTTGTCGCAGCCGTTTATCTTTGGATGCTTCCTATCTGGGGCATTTTGGTCGAAAAAGTTCTTCGCAAAACTTACCCGACAATTTCCTAAGCTCATTATCAGAAATAGTCCTCAATTTGCGACGAATTCGCAAAAATTAAGGGGATGGTCTTGACAGGTATGGTAAAATCACCTTACCAAAATAGTCGGTAGGACTATTTGCGCGCCCAGGAGATCGAGGATAGATCGGAGGCGCTTTAAAAACCCTGAAATTGAGTCGGGTGTTGAAGGATTTATGTATCGGTCGAGAGCTGTGACCGCTTAAATTTTTTGCTTCCTTCGACCGTCCGTTTCAGGTTAATTCGTTAAAGACAGGCGGAATTTTACACGAGCAGTTTTGCGGTGCATTTTTTCCGCTTTTGTTTTTTCGATCGTTTGATGCGTAGTCATCATAAGGTGGAACATGGCAACAGCCAAAAAAACAACTAAGAAGACAACTACGAATGTCGGTGCTGATACTGTAGAAACAGTAGAAGCTGCCGAAACCACAGCGAAAAAAACAACCGCTGCTAAAAAAACAACTACTGCAAAGAGAACTCGTACTCCGAAAGCAGCTGCTCAAGAAACTGCTGCTGAAGTAGCGGCAGAACCGGTTAAGAAAACGACGAGAAAGACCTCAGCAGCTAAAGCCACTAAAGCTGCAGCCGAAGAAACTCCTGCAAAGACAACAGCAAAAAAAACAGCACGAAAGACAACTGCTAAATCTGCCGCGGCTGACGAGGCTGCTGATGAAGCCGTGGCCGAAAAAGCTCCTGCAAAGAAAACAGCAGCTAAAAAGACCACAGCAAAAGCAAAACCTGAAGCTAAGCGCGGCCGTCCCGGCAGAAAGGCAAAAGTCGAGACAACCGAGGATGACCTCGTCGGTGACAGCGATGATGATTCCATCGATGAAGAAGTCGCAATCGCTGAATCTTATGTTCCGCCGGCTTCTGTTCGCGGAAAAGGCAAAGCTCGTGACAAGGCAATGAAAGAGGCCTTGAACCGCAGCTATGCTCATCATGAGGAAGACGATAAAGAAACTCGTTTGAACAAGCTCAAGGCGTTAATTCGCATGGGTAAGGAAAGAGGCTATCTGACTTACTCTGAAGTTAACGACCACATGCCGGAAAACATCGTCGATCCGGATCAGATCGATCAGATCATTTCGACATTGGCTGACTTGGGTATTCAGGTCTACGAACAGGCTCCGACCGCTGACGATTTGCTCATCGGCGACTCTGTTCCGACAGCCAGCGACGACGCTGCTGAAGAAGAAGCAGAAGCCGCTTTGGCCACCGTTGACAGCGAATTCGGTCGTACAACTGACCCTGTCAGAATGTACATGAGAGAAATGGGCTCCGTTGAGCTTCTGACTCGTGAAGGCGAAATTGAAATCGCTAAACGAATTGAAGACGGTCTGAAGCACATGGTTCACGCCATCTCCGGCTGCCCGACGACGATTGTTGCCATTTTGGAAGATGCTGAAAAGGTCAGAAACGGCACGATGCAGATTGACCAGATCGTTGACGGCTTGGTTGACGGTTTGGACGAAGAAGCCAGTGAGCAGGTGGCTGAAGACGACGAAAGCACGGACATCGGTGCCTCCGGTATGACGGCAGGTCAGATTGACGAACTCAAGACTGTCGTTCTTGCCAAACTGGACCACTGCAAAGAGCTTTATCAGGATCTGAAGCATGCCTACGAGGCTGAAGGTTACCGTTCTCCTGCTTTCATTAAGGCTCAGGACGCAATTCAGGAAGAACTGCTTTCTCTGCGCTTTACAGCTAATACGGTCGAACGTCTTTGCACCATGCTGAAAACTCAGCTTGAAGAAGTTCGTAAGTACGAAAGTCGAATTTACGACATCGTCGTCAACCGTGCAAAGATGCCGCGTGAGCTGTTCCTCAAGGAATTCCTTGACAATGAAACGAACCTGGCATGGTCTCAGGCAATTGCTGAGAGCGACAAGCCTTACGCAATCGACGTCAAACGTAAGCTTCCTGAAATTCAGCACCTCCAGCAGCAGCTGCAGAATATTCAGAATGCTGTAACGCTGCCTCTGAAGGATCTGAAGGACGTTTACAACCAGATGGCAACCGGTGAGGCTAAGGCTAGAAAAGCTAAGCGCGAAATGACCGAAGCTAACCTTCGTCTGGTGATTTCTATTGCTAAGAAATACACCAACCGCGGTTTGCAGTTCCTCGATCTGATTCAGGAAGGCAACGTAGGCTTGATGAAAGCTGTTGATAAGTTCGAATATCGCCGCGGATATAAGTTCTCTACTTATGCCACATGGTGGATTCGTCAGGCTATTACGAGATCTATTGCTGACCAGGCCAGAACCATTCGTATTCCGGTTCACATGATTGAAACCATCAACAAGATGAACCGTATTTCTCGCCAAATCCTCCAGGAAACCGGTGTTGAGCCGGATCCAGCAGAGTTGGCTGAGAAAATGGATATGCCGGAAGATAAGATCCGTAAGATCCTGAAGATCGCTAAGGAACCGATTTCTATGGAAACCCCGATCGGTGACGACGAGGATTCGCATCTTGGAGATTTCTTGGAGGACTTCGGAACTGTTGCTCCTGCGGAAGCCGCTCAGCAGTCCAGTCTTACCGAGATCACTAAGGAAGTTCTGGATTCTCTGACTCCGAGAGAAGCCAAGGTTCTAAGAATGCGTTTCGGCATTGAAATGAGCACCGACCACACGTTGGAGGAGGTCGGCCGTCAGTTCGATGTTACTCGTGAAAGAATTCGTCAGATTGAGGCCAAAGCCCTTCGTAAGCTTCGTCATCCAAGCCGTTCGGATAAGTTGAAGAGCTTCATGGAAGGCGGAAGCAATAACTAAGATTTAAAAACACGAAGTAGGGGCCGGAATTTTCCGGCCTTTGCTTTATCTGGAGCCGGACTGATTAACAGTTTGTTGTGCTATGTAGGTTCTTTTAGAACTCGGAGATGTTTATCTATGTTCGGCTAACTACGGAATTGATATAGAAGAGTTTTTTCTCGTGTCTCACTGGTTCCTGGTTCAAGTCCAGTTGAGGCCACCAATCTCCATTCTACATAGTGCTATATCCCGCTACAACGCCCTCTAATCCACATTATTTTTAGGTGGGTTAAGCTACAAGACGCTACATTTTTCATTAAAATGTACGTGATTTTGTACGTGCGCGTGTACGTGATTTAATTTGTTTGAGCGCGCGTACCTTGTTCTTTAGAAAAAACGCATTTTTGTACGTGATGTACGCGGTAGAGGGAACATGGCAGCGATAATTCAAACACCGGCAGGAACGTATTCGGTTCGTTGGAGAGAAGAGGGCAAGCACCGAGCCAAGACATTTAAAACAAAATCTGAAGCAAGGACTTTCTTACGGCTTCTGGAGGATGAAGGCCTCAGTGCAGCATCCAGTCTGACGTTTTCGGAGGCGGTCGATATTTACGAAAAGGATGTCACGCCTACTAAACGGACCCAGCGACAAGAGCTTTTTAGGCTCAACAATCTCAGAAAATTGGAATTTGCAAATCGTCTCCTGAGAGACATTCATCCTGCCGACATTGAGCAGTACGTCAACCGGCGCAAGATAACGCCGAGTTTAAAAACCGGAGGCATGATCAGCGATTCCACGATAATCAAGGATGTGAACCTCATCAGCTCGGTATTCCGCCATGCGATCAAATTAGGATTAGCGAAAGATAATCCATGTAAAGATATAGGCAACATGCCTAGAGAACCTGAACACCGGGAGCGCGTGGCCTCCGATCGCGAACTGGAGATGATCAAACAGGCGTCCGGGTGGGATGGAAAGAGCATTCCTCGGAACAGCACACAAACAGTTGCCGCCGCTTTTATATTTGCCTGTCGTACCGGCATGAGACTGGGCGAGATTATCCAATTGGAAGAAGCGTGGATTGACGACCGTGTTATCCGGCTGCCGAAAGAAGCGACCAAAACAGAAGCCGCCAGAGATGTCGCGATGCCGACAGAGGCTTTGATTATTTTGAATTTAGTCCGGGCAAAAGGAAATGCGCCCCGAATATTCGGCCTGGCGCCGGAAACGGCCTCGGCAATTTGGAGAAAAATTCGCAATCGCGCCGGCCTGGGCCCTGTCACTGATTCTGAAGGCCGTCTGATTAAGGAAGGATTAAATTTCCACGATTCCCGGGCGACGTTCGCAACATGGGCGGCTTCTCCTAATCCGAAAACAGGAGCGCCCCGCCTGGATGTCCTTGCATTGGCAAGGCAGACGGGGCACAAGAATCTGGCAATGCTGCAGAGGTACTATCGTCCCTCTGCAGAAGATATTGCTAAGAGGCTCGACGAATAGAGGCAATACGCCGGAGCTTCATTTCATCCCGATAGCGCTGGTTGATCCAAGCCTCAACATCAATAAACCGCCAGCGCTTGCTTTTGCCGTCGGATAAATAAAACGGCGCAGGGAAATCCGGTCTGTTGATAATGTCCCGGACAGTCTGAGAAATTTTGCCCTGGATACACGAAAATCCGAGCATGTTCGAGATTTGGTTTTGATCAACAACCAAAGGGGTCCGCAAATGGTCAGCAACTTTGGCTGCTAAATAATCGAGTTCCTTATTGTCCATTACGCCACCTTTTCCAAATACCTAAGCACCAAATCCTCATCCATTTCAAGCACGCCATGCGGGAGGCCTAGTTTCTCCCGGCGGGCGTGGTCATCATCAATCAGCTCTTTGACCGCCATGAATTCACGTACTGTGCGGCGGGGGGCTGTCTCTAATCCTTCCTTCAGAATGCTGCAGATTTCGGCACCGACATCTCTCAAAATATCGAGCTCATGAGCTGTTCCCACGTAATGAATTGTGGTCTTTTTCGCATTTTTACGATTCAGAATATCGTTTAGTGCGTGCAGCGCCTCCTGGAAGCGTTCAAAAAATTCTTCTTTGGCTTCTTCCTGTCCTTTGAGGCGTCTTAGGTACACCACGATTCCGCCCCAGTTGAAAAAGTCCTGAATACAGTGCATGTGATCGTCCGTTGCCTCGCCTCTGGGGAGCGTGATTTCAATAACCAATGCCGTTTTATTCACGATTGATTTCAGCTCAGTGACCATGGCTTCGGAGTAGTGGGCGCCGGGCAAACGAATCTTTATCGGTCTGTGTACCTTGCGAGGCTTTTTACTTGTCGGCATTGCCTTCCTCCTCTTTAAAAAATACCAGCCAAAATCTGTTAGTCCCTGCTTTGTTGGCCGAGGGCTTTTTGTCTCCTAAGAGCGGCTGACGCTTGAGCACGTAAAGCAGTTCTGCCAGCGTTACGTCTTTGTCGGCCCATTTGAAAATCAGAGTCCCGTTAGGCTTCAGCACGCGCCAGGCCTCGTCAAAGATCTTTTTCATGCCGGCATGCCACTCTTTCTCCAGCACGCCGTAACTTTTTCCCATGTCTGACGTCTTTCCGCAGTTAATGAGGTGCGGAGGATCGAGCACGACGAGATAAAACGAGTTGTCGGGAAACTCGAGCTTCCTGGCGTCAAGCAGTTTGTCCGGATGAATTTCGAGCTTTTTGTATTGACGCGTCCAGTGAGTTTCCCAGCGGATATCTCCGAAGAGCACGTTTGCATTCTCTTTGTCAAAGTAGAACATCTTTGGGCCGCACATAGGATCCAGAATCGGTTTCATTTTTGTGCTCCGTCGCGTACGTAATCAAAAAACAGGTTTGCAGTGATCCGGCACAGAGTTCGTCCGATCATGCCGGTCCACCTCGGTTCATTGTTGAGCGCTGCCAGAAGGTCCCGATCGTTTGCCTGGTGCTCAAGCAGCTGAACAATGTCCCGGAAAACTCGCCCCTGCTGCGCAGGATCTTTCTCGCGCTTAGCGATGAACTTCTTGAGGCTCGTTAAATAAACTTGATTCAGTTTCTGTGTCATTTTCTTTTCCGTGCATCTAGAAGCCTCCTGTCCCCGGTTGCCTGACTGCCTAAGTTCTGGTTAAAGAATGGAGCAGGGGGCTTGTAGTTACATTTTCGATAAGTGCCGGTCTGTTCCCGGCTGTCACTTCGTGCTTGATAATTAATTTGCTAGTCAACAATCCAACACGGAGGGAATCTGCTGCGGAGTTGGCGGAATGTAAAGCCGTCCCTCAAAGGCATACTCTTTTCCATCCAGCTCAATGATCGTGACGCGCCGGAGGTCGTTAAGACGACGGCCTCCTATGCTTTTCTCAAAAGCGATCATTGACTTCCCCAGAAGCCACAATCCGAGCCTGAAGCAGGCCAGCCTAATTTTTGATCTTAGAAAATCCATAGAACCCTCATTGTTTGTGGTCTTTTGCTCAGAGTTGTTGGGCGCCGGTCTTTCCCGGCTGTCACTCCTATCGGATAATTAAGAGGTCTCAATTCATCAACTACCGATAGGAGAAAAAATGAAAGACGAAAATGTGAAAGACGAAAAATTTACATTTACAAAGAGAGAGATTCATCAGTTTCTTGAGAAAAGACGGCTTGCCCACGATGCAGTTCTGGCCATGGTCTCCTCCGGAGCAATAAAGCTTCCTTGCGCCAACTTTTCCCGATTGAAAGAAGATGATGTCATTGAGAAGCGCGAGCCAACAAAAATTGCCAGCTTGAATGTTGCCCTCATTGAATCTTTGATCGACCATACTCACGAATATCTCTGTACCCAGTCCATGTCGCAACGCTTTTCAACTCTTCCGGCCACGGTTTTTGAATGCTTTGACGAAGATCCGGAAGTATTTGAAAAAGACCCTGAAGCCGAACGGTTTGCGTTTTTACAAAATTGGCTTGTTGAAGGCGCCGACATCAGCTCGATTGAACGCAGATAACCCGTCGATTAAGTCAAGTTTTTGTAGCTTGTCTAGCTCGTGAAGTTCATCCAGAATAAGCTGGGAAATCTTTTGGATTCGTTCCACCCTCTTAATCGAGAGGTTGGAAAAAAGCACGGGATCTCCGGCTTCATTCTGGATGTCCACGAAACGAGCTCTGATGGACATCCGCAGCAAACGTGCCTTCTTCGCGTTTTGAATCTCTTCTTCAGTCAACTCATCGTAAAAGTCTGAAAACCTATTGGCCTCCCACGTAAGCGACTTTTTAGGAGTGACTCCGGGGACGTCCAATTCGACAATGACCTGACGTCCGCGATAAGGCTTTTCAACAATGGCGCTTACAAGAGCTTCTACAACTCGATCGCAATAGTCATCAAGTTCTTCCGGAGACAAATCCTCTCCCACCTTGTCTTTAGTTCGACGAAGAATTCCGGAAACATATTCAGGATTTAATCTTCTTTTCATGGTCATTACTCCTTAACAGGGTCATCAATAAAATTTCTTAAATCAACGAGCAGGCTGAAATCCTCGCCGCGGATTTTGAATTTCACTTCATATCCTCCGGTGAAAACACCTTTTTGCTCTTTGTCCGGGTAAATGATGAATGTCTTGTTTTCTTTGTTTGCCTCGTCTTCCAGCAGCCGGACAATTTGGTCACGGGTTTCTTCTGCTTCCTGGCAGTCGATGGCGCCGGCCTCAAGCTGGCGGTCCATGACAAACTGGAGGAGGGACGGGAGACATTTAGGATCGAGTCGTTTCATCGCGCTCTCCCAAGGAAAGTTTTAGCGAATAGTTCCGGCTTACAGCGGCCTTGCCTCAGAGCGACGATCTCGTACAGCCCTTCATTGTTTGGCATGTTGTTGATTGTCGCGATGTAAATGTCGCCGCACTTACAAGAAAGCCCCGAGCCTCTCTTAAACCAAAAGTCGATAAGCTCCTTTGTCACGTAAGGAGAGAAAGAGTGTTGGATCTCAACAGGCTCCCACGCCAAGAACTCCTGAGTTTTTGGGACAGATCGTAGGTTGCCGGAGCATAGGAACTCATCGCCGGCCTTGTAGAGAAGCACAGCACCGGAGCAGTGAATATCAAACCAGACAAGAAAATTTTGCCCTTCTCGGAAATCATCCAGCGGGATAACGCCGGTGTTGGTAAGTTTGATGTCCATGGTTATTCCTCTTCTTCGACTTTCGGCATCGGGTCGTACGAAACATTGAGGCTTCTATTCGTAAGCACGCTGCCTATCAGGTTGGTGATGCCTCTGACTTCTTCAAGCGCTTGGCCGAATCGGTCCAGATCATTGCTGTTATGACTGGCGATCATTTCCTTCATGAGTTCTCTCTTCTGCTCCAGCAGCTCGATCACGCGGTCTCTGTCATAACCTCGGAGGTAGAAGGTGATTTTTTCAACGCTCATTCCTCTTCCTCCTTCAGGCAGTTCACCAGATCGTCCTCATGAGAATCTTCCGGTTCTTCTTCGGATTCCTCTTCGTATTCTTCATCCGGCTCATCGTCATAGCCGAAAAAGTTCACGTGCTCGGCCAGGAATTCCATCTCCTCCATGCCGGCACCTTCCCAGCAGCACTCTTCAAGAAACGCCTGCTTTTCGGCTTCGGTCAGGCCGTCCTTCGATCTTCTGCGGATCATTTTTGCTCCTTGTCGGAGACCGAAGCGCGGTCGATCAGTACACCCTGATTCTTCAGAACAAGGACATTGCCGATTCGGCAGCAGAGCTTTTCGATCTGCCACATGACCATGCCTTTACGGCCGGGATCAGGCTGTTCATCACGGGACTTCTCGAGCATTGCCTTTTGATTGAGCAGGTCGAGGAGAAAGGGCGTGTCCGATGGGTTGACGAAGAATGTGAACCGGTCCTGGCTCATTTCTTTGTCTTCTCCCGGGAGAAATCCGCTTCGCACGAGATAAGAAACACCTTCGTTTTTAGTGAGCAGAGCTTTTCCTAGTTCCTTGGCAGCTTCGTCGAACACGCGGGTTGTTATTTGTCCGCCAGCCGGCTTACCCATAGTTCCCAGGTGTAAACACCGTTTTTCGTTGAGTTCGATCACTTCCCTCATGGCGTCATTGGGAAGTTTGAATGTGATTTGGTTCATATTTCGTCCTTCGGCAGCTCTGCGAGTTTGTAGGACAGGATCATGATCGCGTCGGTAAACAATTCGCGAGCACTAGGCGATGGGCATGGATTGGAGCCAAAGCTGGCACCGAGTAAGGCAATCAGTTCGATGACGCTTTCTTTGCTGAGGCGGTGGCCCGGAACCATCATCGCGTTGAGAATGTTGTCCGCAGCAGAGAAGAGGGGGCCGAAGTTTTCGCCGCTCCAGACCAGCAGTTTGCGGGCGCTTTCGTTGATCGCAGTAGCGTCAACGTCGGAGAAGAAAAACCAGATCGGAAGGTTGTTTTCTGTGTTGTTGAGCATGGCATTAACCTTTAACAACTGCTAATGCTATTAATTTAAACAAATGTTAAACACGTGTCAACTAAAGTCAAAAAAAATCCTTCCAGTTGTTTAAATTCTGGAAGGGTTTTTAACGATGTTAATAGGGTTTAATGGGAGGGACGATACCTTCTATGCTCCGTCATAACGCCTAAAATTTTGGTCTGTAACTTGTCAGACTGAATTGAAGGAAAATCGTTATTAAGAGGAACGAACTCTAAAACAGGCTTTAAATCCGCAGAAAAACCGAGCACCTTGAGTTTTCTAAAAACTGGGGTTTCGTCTCTGACTTTAACAATCACGTAGTCGCCTGGCGCAGCCGTTAATTCGGGGTCAAAAATTACTCTATCCCCGATATTAAAAGCTGGCGACATTGAAGAGTCTTTTATTTCAACAGCAAAGGAACCACTACTCATATTTAGATCTGTGAGAATAAACGAGTCGTTCTTCCATTTTGTTTTATCTTCCACATCCTCAATATTAATGAGAGGGATTCTTTCCGTATCAAGGGCCGAAACTAAAGGGAACCCGGAATCGTTCTGGTTAATCATCTTGGGACCTTGCCCTTCAGATAGCCAAAAAGTCGCATAACCAAAAACGCGACTGATTCTTGACGCATAGTCGCCGCGCAGATGCTTAGTCCTCCCGGAGCACCAGTAGGCAACAGTTGCCGGAGTCACTTTAATTTTGCTTGCAAACTGAGATTTATTTAAGCCAGTTTCATTCAAAACGAGTTTAATTCTTTCAGCAAGATTCATACGCACCTCTTTATAGAAAGATTAAAACAAATGTTTAAAACAGATGATTGACTTAAATTTAAACAGGCGTTAATGTATAAACATAAATTTAAACAATCGTTAATCATGAGTGGAAAAATTTCTTCAGTGGATGCTCGAAAAATCCTTAAAGAAATAGAAATAAAAGAGCTCCAGTCAAAGTTGGATGTGACCCTTGGGTGCATTAGCAATTGGAAAAGGCGCGGCATTCCTCGAATGGCCGGAATGTTTTTGTGCAAAGAGTATCCGAACCTTGAGGCTTGGAAACAAATTGATGCGAAGCAAAAACCTATAGAGCCGACTGCCGAGTAGCCCTTACTTGTCGTAGCCCTCATCTTTAACCCAAGGAAAAACAACCATGACAGAAGATCAAAGACGAGTCGCCAGACAGCGGCTCGAAAAACAGCTCCGGCAGCTCGATTCCCGGAAATTCTCTTTCAACCGGTTTTCGTGGCGGAAACGCATGGCCTACGGGTTTGTGATTGCGTTTTTCGTAGTGGCGCCGGCCGTCACCGTCTTGTGCTCGGTGCTCGCCAAAGTTTTCTAGGAGAAGGTCATGGTCAAAGAATCCAAACAACTGATCGGCGCTTTACTGACGCCGAGTTTGGTGACAACGCTTCCGATGGGTCGGCTTGTCAAATTAACAGACGATCTGGAGAGCTTCCGTGAGCTGATTGACTGCAAAACCATTGAGCACTTGTCTATGGGATGGGCGCCGGGAGTTGTTCTGGATGCCTTTATGGACGAAGAGGGCATGCTGGCCCGCAAACGGTACTTTGTCTTTCAGGGTACGAAGTTTTTCGGCAACGTTCTTCTGCTGCGCAGAGGCAAGAACAGCGATTCCGACTCACTCACCTTTAATGATTTCATGGCGCTCGCCGAGCTTTCCTACTCGTTCGACATGACCGGTGAATGGGGGATCAAATGAGCACGCCTTGCTTTTTACTTCACATCGGCCATAGATGGATTGCCATCGCCAAGGGAGTTGAGGAGTTGGAAAAAAGGCTCCGGACCATTGAGTATGAGATCGGCTGGTTAAAGGAATTGTCAGGACGCTACAAGAACGGCGTCTCCTATGGCGCCATTGCTATCGCAGTTCAAGCGATGCGTTACGCAAAGCATCTTAATCCTCCTCGCGTCAATCCGGACATTTTTGAGCTCTGGTGCAGAACGTTCAATTTCGAAGTTATGACGATTCTCTACAGAGAAGAGAGGCCCGCAGACGACAGTTTTGGTTTCCCGGATGTTTTTCCGGACATGTTCCCGGCAAGAGGATTCCTCAAATCCGGCTGTAAGACCTACGAAGAGTTTTGCACGAAGGCCCTGGTGAAGATCGGCGAAGACCAAACGATTGAGGTTCCCGAGGGCAGTCCGTGGGCAGAGTGGGCAAAACAGCATGACAGCCGCCAGACGTCCGTCCGTATATTGGGTCGCGGATATAGCGAACTGGCAAAGGAGCCGGGTCATGACAAGTAAAGAGAGCCTCTTTGCAATCCTGAATGCCGTCGGCGGTTTGATGTTTCTGGCCGTACTGGTGACGGTTTGCCTGGCGATGGCTGCGGCGCCGGTGGCTCTGTTTATTTGGCTCGTCTCACTAATGCTCAAGTTTTTGGGCGTGTTTGCGTAAAAGTTTCGGTCTTCTCCCGGCGGTTTTCTTCTCGTCATGTTCACCTACGCCGGGAGAGGGCCTTTCACCAAAGGAAAAATCATGAAACCCAGAAAAGAACTTTTCGGTGTGCTTCTGACGCCGGGCCCGAATGGCGTGGCAGCGGGAACGTTTGTCCGAGTGTATCCGACCCCTACAGAAATCAAAGAACTTGTCTGCCCCCAGCAATTCACATTCGCATGGGCTGACGAGGAGATTAATGTGTCAGCCAAGTTATCTGTTACAGCCATTTATAACGACGAGGCTGACAAGAACCTTTGTAAACGCGTGAGATTCGCAAATCTAGGGTTCCTGGGGAATGTCCTTTTGCTGGGTAGGGACTGTGAATCCAAATATCGCTCTTTGAACACATTGGAAATTCTGGCCATCGAGAAATTCTGCTCCTCCATTACTAATTGGTCCGATTACTGCAGAACCGGCAAACCCAAAAAATCTAAAGGGAAAAATCATGGCAAATAAAGAAACGGACATCTTGGCCGTGAAGTTGGTGCCGGGCCCGAACGGCGCTCCGCTCGGTAAGGTTCTCCGGGTAGACAACATTAGGGAAGCCATTGAAAAGAATGTCTCCTCTTACATGAGAGACGTCACCAGCAGACTTGTCGATGTAGCTTTCGATCTGCCGGTAAATGCGGTTTTCAGTACGCAGGCCGCCGACCGTTGCATCCAGTTTGCAAACGTCACGTTCAAAGGTCCGGTGATGCTGTTCGGCGAGGATGATGACGGCCGCGTCTGTTCTCTGAGCCGAGCCGAAATCCACGCTATCGCGTACTTCTGCGCTTCCTTCAGATATTCGGAGGAATAGCCATGAGTACACCGGCATTCAAGATCCTGCATGGCACCGTCATTATCGGAGACGCCAAGGGCCCGTTAGAGCTCAAAGTGCTTCTCGACCGGCACATCAAAGAAATGAACTTACTGGCCTCCATTGTCACCGTTGCGATCAACAGTGATGACTTCCAAAAGGCGATGACCGAATCACTGCCGAGACTGCAGCTCCTCAGCAAGCTCACCATTCCTACTGAATCCTTTGAGCTCTTTAGACAGTGGAACAACCTGCACATGGACAGCCAGTTCGCAATTGTCTACTCCGTAGAAGATCCTTCCGACTGTTTTGTGATCAGCGGAGAGGCGGCCGTCTCCTGCGGAGAGGAAGAAGGGGACCCGCGAACATACGAGGAACTCAAAGAGTTCTATACAGGGCCGGGCGCCGGCACCCAATCCCAATCCGTCAACTGAGAGGTCGACATGATCATCGAACTAACACACAAAGAACCGTTCCCGTTCTCTAATCATTACGAGAACTTGTCTAAACAGCGCTACTTCAAAAAGTATTTCGTAAAGCTCCTCGGCATCCCGGAAGTTCAGTTAATGCGTCTGGGCGCGGACGTTGAAGCCGATCGAGCTTATTTGTTCAACAAGTTTCACAAGATTGAGCAGCACTACGAGATCGAGGCTTGGGAGCCGATTGAGAGATACCGAATTGCCGGAGAGCAAGAATGAACTACGGTTCGGTCTCGCAAGAGGGGCTCGAGACGTTAAGAGCCGCCTCAAGTCAGATTTCCAACGTATGGGGCCAACTCGTTGAGCCCATCAAAAAGTTTGGAGAAAAGTACGGGTCAGCACAGATCTCTGAATGTGGCGGGTTTATGGACCGGACCCCCGAGGCAGAAGCCAAGTTCCGCAAAGCCCTCGTCAAGGCCGGACTCCTGCAGGACAACAGCAATGTTCAGCCTCCGGCAATTTTCCGCCTCCCGGTAAAACTTTATTCCTTCGACGAAATATTTCCTCCAAAGGAGACTACAAATGGCAAGACAGAAGACAACAGAAGTCAGATCGACAGCACTGAATCTCACGGACAAATTCGAGATTCCGCTTCTCTCGATAGCGATCCAGCACGAAATCAACCGCATCAACGAGACACAGCGCAGAACGAAAGACAGCCGCAAGAAACTCAATCAGAACTTCGCACTGGAAACGTACGAAGGGATCCTGAGAGCGATCGAGGGTGCTCAATGAGTAAGAAGGACAAGATCAAGATCAGCGCCGGAGAGGCTTATTGGGTGCTTGGAATGTTCAAAAAGCTCGAGAGTATTTGTCTCGAGATCAACAGCCTTCCGATGACGCTGCGGCCTGAAATCAAGGACTTCAGAGATCGTCTGAGACAAAAGCTCAGAGAGATGGAAGCCCGGGAGCGTGAGAGGGCCAGATGACGCTCGAAGACAGGATTCTGAGGCTGGCCCGGCTCGGCATGACGCCGTATCAGATCGAAGAGCAGCTGGGGATCAAGCATTTCACGATCCATATCGGCTACCACAAGGTTCTGCAGCAGGGCTACTCGGAAAACGATGCGTTTTTTGATCGGACGTCCGGAGAGCAGTTGAGCGGACCGGTTACTGAAGAGTTTCGCCAGATTGGCCTGAAGAAGAGGCCCGCCAAAGAGACGCTGACCGAGGAAGAACAGATCGAAAAGCAGAGGGAAAAGCAAGCGCAGAAACGAACCAAAGAAGCCGAGAAGCGTCGTCGGTACTACTTACGGCATCGGGAAGAGATTCTGGCTTATCAGAAACGCTGGAAAGCAAATAGAGACAAATTAAATGAAAAGCATAAGCGAAGCAAAGAGAAAGGCACTGGAAAAGCTGGGGATGCATCCGGAGCTGATGGTGTGTCCGGCAACGGGCAGGGAGCTGACGGTGATCAGCTCAGTGCATGAATACCAAAAGGACGGCAAAACCATGAACCTGCTGCACATCTCGGTATCGCTCAAGAACCGCAATCCTAACTGGGATGAGATGTGCTTTGTCAAAGAAAAGCTGCTGGGCGATGAGATGCCGGCGGTCCAATTCCATCCGCCGCGTTCTGAATACGTCAATGAGCACGAACATTGTCTGCACATTTGGGCCTCAGAGGATTTTTCCGAGCTGTGGCGCCGGATGGGAGAGAAAGACTACTGGAGAACGAAATGAGCAAAGCAAAGCTGTTTGTCGAAAGCACGGTTGTCCCGATCATGCACAAAGACTATTGGGAAGACTATGACTGGAAAGACGGGGATCAGATCCTTGTTGAGCTCTATGACCCTGAGTCTGACACGTTCATGCACATTGTCGGACTCTTTATCGAGGATCTCGGGAAGTTTCAGGTACTGGCGCCGGATGGAGCGTTTGGACTGGACGAGTTAGAGGAAATGTATCCGGAATCAGAAGTCACAGCCTGGCAGCCGATCACGACGGTGAGGATCTCATGAGGCTGACAGGGGAAGGCTACGAGCTCTCTAGGGATGATCAATTAGAGTTGTTTCTCTACCCGCTGCTGAGAAATGGCCGCAGCCCACAGGACGCACTTCACTGGGATTTCCTCCGGGGATTTAACGGGCTCTTTGAAAAGAGCCAGCTTACTCGAAACGTTAATAGGGCCGTTTGGCTGGCGACTATTCCGCCCTACTGGCGAGCGCACCATGAATGGAAAGGAATCCCCACAAATAACGAAAACTGCATACCGCCCGGATGTATGTACGGCGGTTACGGAGAAAAAGGAGAAATTGACAATGAAAATCGTACTCACACATACGGAAGAGTTTCCTTTTGACAACTACGAACAGAACCTCTTGGATGACAGCTTATATCCGGCATATTTCGTGAAACTCGTTGACGAAGCGATGCCTCGCTTATTGCTTTGCCAAGAGTCTCAGCAATACGAGGACTGCGCCTCATTGTCCGATGAAGATTGTCTGCTGGAGCGCGAAGACGCCGAATGCATTGAAGCATGGGAGCCGATTGATTCCTACGAAATTGTCTCCGGAGAGCAATACATTCCGGCGCTCACCAGGCCCGAGCTCCTTCTTCTCAAAACTTGTCTGAAGCGAGGCGGATTCAACCTTCCGCTCGAGTGGCGCGGGATGGCAAAGCAGCTATTCGAGAGATTTGACAGGGAACTGCAGGGAGAAATCCAGCTCGGAACCGATGGCCAAAAGACCAATTAAGAATCAACAGAGAGATTCATCATGAAACGATCAGAAAGAAGTTACGCAAAGATATTTACCGGGAAGTGGCGCAGCCGCTCCTTCCGGACATTGAGAGGGAATCCGTGGGCCATTGTTCTGCAGGACTATTTGATGTCATGTCCTGCCTCCGAGATGTCCGGAGTTTTCTACATGCCCAAATATTTGATTGAGGGCGAGCTGGGGATTCCTCACGACGAACTCGAAAACGCAATCAAGATCCTGGAAGAAGCAGACTTCTGCCGCTTCTACGATGACGAGTATGTGTTTGTCTTCAATATGGCCCGCTACCAGATTGCCGACGCTCTGAGCCCCGATGACAACCGCTGGAAGAGCCTCATGAAAGACATTGAGGAAATGCCGGACAACATCAGGCGAGAGTTCATTATTCGCTACAACGATGATTTCAATCTCGGCTATCGGATTATCCGCAAAGCAGCCGAGCCGACGGCGCCGGCGCAGAGCGTTCCTCCGGCCGAAAACAATCAAGCTGAGGATAAGCCCCTTGCAACTTGTCAGAGCACTGAAACAAAGCCCCTTGAGACAACTTCCGTATCTGAAAACAAGCCCCTTATAAGCCCCTTACAAGCCCCTTGTAAGCCAGTAACAGTAACAGAAACAGTATCAGTAGCAGTAACAGAAGAAGAAGTGCCGGTCGGCAAGCGCCGACCTGCAACTTCACGACCCCGGCAGGCGACCCATCGTTTCGATTTGTCGGAATTGCCGGATGACTGGCGGCAGCAGTGCGAGGAACTCAGGCCTGACCTCGATCCGCTCAAGGTGTTCGCAGAGTTCGGGTACTACTGGCAGACGGTGAGCAGCTCCAAAGGGCTCAGAAGCGATGACGGCTGGCGCCGGACTTGGCTCAACCACATCAAATCCGTCAAGCAGAACGCCGGGAACATCAAGAACGCCGCACGCGCTCCCGCTCCGGTAACACCGCCTCCGAGCTTGTCGGAGGCCGCAATGGCAGAAATGCAAAAAATGAGGTTTTGAACATGAAAGACGCAATGAACGGGATACCGCAATCCATGCCTGAGGATCTTCCCAGAGCTTGGGCGGATTACTGCGGCAGAAACCGTCCGGATTTGGACGTGAGCAAGATGTTTTTCAACTTCAAGCGCAAAAACAACTTCGACATGACGATTCTGCGCACTGAAGCCGAGTGGTTCAAGCACTGGAGCCGGTTTGTCGATTGGACATTGGCCACACCGTGGAACATCCCCAGAGACCCTTTTGGCAGACCGTGCAGAAGCAATCCGTTTGCCTACAACAAGGTCATTCGAGAAAAACGAAACAGCAGACACAGCAACAGAGGGAGCCAGTCATGAAAACGAAGGAATTTGAGAATTTCTTTTTCTACCTCACCGACAAGTGCCGAGTGCTCAAGGGCAAGGAAATCACTCCGGAGCTGAAAAGCACTTGGGAAATCGTCTTTGCACCGATTGCCTTCCAGGATGCAATAGCTGCTGTGAACTACTGGATCGGAAATGAAACGTTTACGCCGACGCCGGCCGAGCTGATCAGCGTCATTCGAGGAGAGTGGGAGCGCCGTCATCGGATTGTCAGCCAGCAGGCTCAGCTGGACTCCATGCCGCCTCTTTCTCGAGTGTCCATGTCGGAAGAGGACAAAGAGCTTGTCAGAAAGTTGGATCACATGCGCCGCTGGAGAAAAGCGCGTCCGCAGCCGCCGAAATTTTGGATCAGAAAACTGCTCGGAGAGTTTTTAACGAATCGTTCTCATGTCACAGGTCCCCAGAGAAGATCTTTGGTAGCAGCCGGAGCGATTGATTCGGAAGGACAGCCTACAGGCGCCTATGAACCTGCATACGCAGATTGGTTTGAACTGCAGGGCGAACGAGAAGAAGAAGCTCGAATCGGCCTTGCCTCTTAAAAAGGAGAAAACACGATGGATAAAAAACGCAAAGAATATATTTACTGGGGCTTAGTGGGGTTCACCTTGTTTGCAACGGCACTCGCCCTCAGTTCCGGAGGAATGTATTTCATTGAGAACTTGTCGATTCAATTCTTTGAGGATGAACCTTCTCCGGCAGTGAATCTTTGGGTCATAGCATTTTCAACAATTGTCGTGGCTGCCTTCATGATTTTTTCTGTTTGGTTGAACGAAAAGAAGGAAGGGAAGCAAATTGATCAACTAACGCATCTGCCGCCTCCTGCACCTTGGATTCCCGGAGAAGAGGTCAACGAGATTGTTCTGGACAATGTTGGAGAAGTCCCATTAGATGAAATGGAGGACGGCGAAAGGATTCTCTACAAATGTTTCCGCTATGAAGGAGGAGAAAAGCACGTTTTCTACCGCGTACTGGTGAAGTTTACTGATGAGGAGGATGGGCCGTTACTCAGAGACGATAGAGACTCAGATATGGATTGGGATCAGGAAGGCACTAAATGTTTTGGAGCTTGGGGCTTTATTGATGTCCGAGATATAACGAACCACGATGACGGGTCTAAATACAAAGAAGTTTCGTACTAAAAGAACAATCAAATTGTCAGAACGAGGCCTCAATGTCTGGGGCCTCAAAAATCCGAGAGAGAAGGAAAGATCATGAAGACAAAACAGAGACGAGTAATCGACATCACAATTCCAATTAAACCTGTTCCGAAGGCCCGCCCCCGGTTTGCCAGCGCAGGCCATCAAGTCTTTACGCCGTCAAAGACGCACGCAGCCGAAAACACAATCGCAGTTCTTGTGCTGAACAAAATGAAGTTGTCCGGAATGCAGATGATCGCCACGGGCCCGGTCAAGGTGACTGCAGAGTTCTTTTTCAGAACGGCAGAAAAGCGCAAACACGAAACAGCCAAATCCTCTCGTCCGGATGTCGATAACCTTGGCAAAACGGTACTGGATGCACTTAACGGAGTTGCTTTTAAGGACGATGGGCAAGTTTCAGAGTTCAATTGCTCTAAACGTTACGCAGAACAGGATAGCATTAGGCTCGTGATCGAGGAACTGAGTGCCGCATAATGATTCGAGAAGAGATGTTTAGACGTTTGACAAACTGGCGCCGGGTTTATGGCGACAATGCGGCGCCGGCGGTGTCGATTACAGAGATTGCCTGCCGCTATGCACGAGAAATGATGACTCGAAAATCAGAAACTCCGGAGGAGCAGGCAGCAAGAGAAGCTGAGGAGTTGAGGTACAGAGAAGAGCCGACCCCGGCAAAGAACTATCGGGACGCGAACATTCTGGCGTCGGTTTGGGCAAGCATGCCTCCGACAGTTTCCGGTATCGGCGTTAAAGAAATTATCAAGACGATCACGTTTGGAAGTCGCACTCAGCTTAATAGGCTGCGTCGCCAGTACGGCCCGAGATCGTTTTCTAATGCGATAGAGTCATCACTCACGATTTTCTTCAGAATGGTAGAGGACTACGAGAGATCAATTTCGCGGCCTCCTGCAAATGATGACCGATTCGCAGATAGTTAAGAACCGAATATGCAATAAAACAAGACTAGAATTTTCCTGAGTTCAGAAAGACTCGATTTTTAAAGAACAGATTTAGCAGCTCCTTCGGGAGCTGTTTTTTTACTTTTGCCCGCTCAGGTCAGATTCTTTCTTGTATTGCAGAACCTATTTGGTGGATAGAGGCATGTTCTCTAAAATAAAGAACATAAATAAAGCACAGGAAGGCGTTATGAACAAGACTTGGCTGGATGTTGTCAAAGAGTTCAATACAACACCATTTTTATTTGTCGGATCTGGCATTTCTAGGCGTTACATGGGACTGCCAGATTGGAAAAGCCTTCTCAAACATTTTTCAGATCGACTTTCCGATGATCCCTTTAAATTCATCGGGATGCAGATAGAAGCAAAAGATGATCTCGGCGTCGTTGGAGGGAATCTTCAGAAAGAGTTTGACGCCCGTTGGATTTCTGATCCGGCTTTTAGGACCAATGAGGATTGGATAAGAAATAAAGTCCTCGATCATTGTTCGCCGTTCAAGGCTGAGGTTGCCTGGTATTTAAAGAATATAGCGGCCCCACAAACAGAATATTCACAAGAAATTGACGCCCTTAAAGAACTTTGTAAAGACCACCTATCGGGTTTTATCACAACTAACTATGACGATTTTTTAGAGAACTTATTGCCCAAGACGTTCAAAACCTACGTAGGCCAAGATGAGTTAATTTTTTCTAGCCCGCAGCTGATAGCTGAAATTTTTAAAATCCATGGTTCGGTCGACAAGCCCGAGACCATACTAATTACAGACGAGGATTACAAAAAATTCGATAAAAAGAGCGCCTATCTGGCCGCCAAGCTAATGACAATTTTTCTTGAATATCCCGTCATTTTTATTGGCTACAGGTTAGGCGACCCTAATGTCCAAAAGATTTTGTCTTCGATTGTCGAATGCCTTGATGAAGATAAATTAGAAGACCTTTCCAAAAGACTTGTTTTTGTCGAACGCAATAAAAAACTCACTTCCGAAATTTCAGTGTCGACTCTTTCTAAAAATGTTGGCTCCAAGAGCATTTTGATGACGAAAGTCGAAACCAATGATTTTCAGCAACTTTTTAACGGGCTGAAGCTGAAGGAGGCGGGATGCCCAGTGAGACTTCTAAGGATATTTAAAGAGAAAATTTACAACTACTGTTTGTCTACAAAACCCTCTAAAAATTTAATTGTTAATGCCTACGACTCTCAGATTTCAGAATCTAAATTGATTTTCGGGATTGGAGTCCAGCAGCTTCCCCAGAAGGTCGGTCTTGTTGGAGTTAGCTCGGAAGAATGGTACAAGGCGATTCTTTTTGATGATGTTCTTCCCTTTAATGCAGATCAATTATTAACTTATTCATACCCTCGCCTTAAATCATCCGGGAGTTTGGCGCTGCCCGTTTTTAAGTTTTTAAAGGAAGCCAAAGAAGAACATTGCAACATTAAAGAAGTAGAAACAATTAAAGAATTTGACGACCTTCTCAATAAGACCATTATTGATGAGCGAAATAAAAGAAAATTCCCTAAAACTATTGACGAAGTGAAAAGATCACAAAGGTTCGCAGGAGATAATTTTTACCATGGCCTTTCTCATCTAAGGGAAGAAAATTTGGATGTTGAGGCTCTTAAGCAAATCCTTATTGATGAATTCAAAGCGAACCCCAACGTACTAAGTAAGAAGTCGCCGTCGTTTGTAAAAACAAGTTTTAGGAGAATGATCCGTATTTACGACTGGTTGGCTTACGGAAGAAAAAGCCCGAAGGATAATCCTTCGGGCAATTTTGGGGAGAAGCGCGAAGGCTAGTCTACTCACAGAGCCGGCTGCCTAAGGTTTCTCGGATGGTTGGTTTGAAGCTGCAGAGCAGAGAATCTCAAACCTTGAAAGGGATTCTAAACTCCTTTTTTGTATTTTTGGAAGATCTCAGGAATTAGTTACACTACTTTAGGAGATCAGTTTATATACCGCAAACAAGGTATTTTTAATTTTAGACCCCACACAATTATTTTCTTGTTGTATATTGCAAAGGACAATTTGATTCCGACTGATAGTAAGTAGTTCCAGTGCGTTAGATAAGAAGACAGCCTATTGGCTGTCTTGGCGTACCCGGAAGATAGGAAAAGAAGAAATAGGTCGGTACCGTGTTTCATGATGAATCTAGCCTCTGATGTAAAAGTCAGGGGCTTTTTTCATTTTCTCTGGAGCCTCTCGGCGGGCTTTGTGCACCGAGCCAGATTTGATCCTCAGCATGGGGTCGAATAGAGCTTGAGCATGCTCTGTAATCACTGCTCATTCTCCTTTGGTTGTTGAGTGAGGGTTGCCGCCTGGTGGAGACATCAGGCGGTTTTTTCTACACTCACAGAATCCTCGTTAAAAACGGGGTCAATTCAATTCCGTTTTCACCTCGGGTCCTCCCAGGCAAAAAATTCCCCCTGCGGGTGCTGCCAGCCCCGATTTCGGTGTAGATATGAGGATTTTCACAATGCGGAACGCGTCCCAAAAGTTCATAGATATAAAAATCTAAAGGGCCGTTATGAAAAAAAACGTTGAAACAGTCTCGATCCGCGAATTTGCTAGGTTGTGCGGTAAAAACCACACGTGGGTGCGGCGCCGGATCAAGGATGGAACACTGCCCGTGGCAGCCGATGGCACAGTTCCTGTGGAGGAAGGCCTGGACGCCTTCAAAAAAATGGTTGGAAATTTGGCAAAAACTGCAAAAGAAGCAGAAAAAATTTCAACCGATATTGATCCGCGGGAAATTGGGCTCGAAGGCGTAAATTTAAAAAACCCCGTCGAGGTTTCTCACGCATTTTCTGTTGCCCGGTTACTCGAAAAACAAGTTACTGCCAGAGTGAAAACCGCCGAAATGGAATTGAAGGCGATAGAGCTCGAGGCAAAAAAAGGAAATTTCATTCCTAAAGAGGAAGTTTTAGTCGACGCTCGCCGAGTTGCCTCCCTTGTCCGGGAAAAATTACTGACGATCCCGATTCGCTACGCCGGACAACTAGAGGGCAGAACCCAGAGAGAGATTGAAGGCGTTCTGGATCACGCGATTGATGAAGTCCTCCAGTCGCTAAATGAATCCAAATTTGTTGAGCAGTAAACAAACCAAAAAAAAATGAACCCCGTTCAGTTACGAGCTGAGCGGGGTTTTTGATAGTCGATTAGGTAAGTAAGGCATCGACCATGAAGTTAATTTTATCAAAACAGACGAGGAGATTCGTCATGGATTTTGTCAAGGCCTACCCTAAGTGGTTCTTTTTCATTAGATGGACTTTAGCGGGCTACTTGGCTTTTTATTTACTCAAGTCGATAGTCCTTTTTATCAATGGATTTTGATTGACGGCATGACTGCCAAAGAATGAACTCCGTTCAGTTACGAGTTGAGCGGGGTTTTTAACGTCAGTAGGGAAGCATATGTATTGGCTGATGACCAAAAAGGATTTACCGCTTAGAGCCGTCATATTTAGCTGGGCGATCAACTTAATGATTCTTTCTGCAGCTCTGTTTCTGGTGTGCAAAGGGATCAGTTTCTTCCTGTGAGTGAGAAGTTATGGTAGAAAAAATTTCTAAAACTAATGCCGGCACTGAGGGATTCTTAGTCCCAATGGACAAAAAAGATCCGGACGATTTGGATAGGTCTATCCTCTGCTCGATTTCTGAAGATGAAATAACCCTGAACTTGCCGGTTAAATATCTTAGGTCGAGATTGTCGAACGAAGAAATTTCTGAACTACTGGAAAAATCGGCGAAGTTTATCGCTCGTCAAGTCCAATGATGGTATGCATTTCAGCTTCTCCCTTTGCCGGGATTTTTCTCAGCCGATGAGACCTGAGATATTCGGCCAAACAAAAACGCATTTCCGAGGCAGTTAGCCTTCGGTAAGCGTAGATCCGCAGTACAAATTTTTTGTCGTGCGAAGTAAGGACGTTAACAACGTCAGGTGAAGTGTTGGATTCAGACATTTTTCGGACATGAAAAAAAATAATGAATCTAACTTACTACCATCGCCTCGCAATCGCAAAGCTTTCGACTTTGACTGTTCTACTTTTTAATGAATCGCTATGCACTGGCTAAATGAATTTTTGAAATTCTGTCGTCCGGTTTCTCGATTGACCGGAAGCGAGTGGGCCGACGCAAAAAGGTTCATCTCGCTAGGCACTACGGCAGAGCCGGGACCCTGGAGAACCTATAGAACTCCGTATCTGCAGGAACCGATGGACGCGGCCACGGACAAGCAGACAGAAAAAATCGTTTTAATGTTTGCGTCCCAGGTCGGAAAGTCAGAGCTGCTTTTGAATGTCCTCGGTTATTACGCAGACCAAGAACCGTCTCCTCAGCTGATGCTCCAACCGACAGTTGAAATGGCGCAGGCATTCTCAAAAGAACGAATCGCTCCGATGTTTCGCGATTCTCCCGGATTAGCCGGGAAACTGATTGAAGGCAAAGAAGGCCGCGGAACAGAGAAAAAATCGTCCACAACGATTCTTATGAAACACTACCCGGGCGGTTTTCTCGCTTTGGTCGGTGCTAATTCTCCAGCCGGTCTGGCTTCTCGTCCGATCCGGATTCTTTTGGCGGACGAGGTGGACCGCTATCCGGAAAGCGCCGGTAAAGAAGGCGATCCCTTGAAACTTGCCGTGCAGCGAACCCAGAACTTCGGGAACAGAAAACTATTAATGGTCTCCACGCCGACCGTTGTCGGGTATTCCAAAATCCACAACGAATTTTTGGCCGGAGACCAGCGTGAATTTGTGGTTCAGTGTCCGGAATGCAACCAGTACAACGAGCTCAAATGGGAGAACGTTCATTGGGAGTCCGATGACAAGGGAAATGTTATCGAGAGTTCCGTCGGTCTTTTCTGTCCGCACTGCGGAGCGAAAATCCGCGGCCCCCGCAAAATCAATCCGGACATTCTTCAGTCCGGACGCTGGGAGGTCAGGAATCCTCAGGGACGGTTTCGCAGTTACCACATCAACGCATTGAACTCTCCTTGGGTCAACTTAGTTGATCTTGTGAAGGATTGGGTTGAAATCAATCACCGGAAAGACAAGGCCGGCCTGATGGAGTTCATTAACCTAAAACTGGGCGAGCCCTGGGAGCAGTTCGAGGCCGATGCCGATAAATGGGAATACTTATTGAGGCGCCGAGAATACTATCCGGAGACCGGAGTTCTTCCGGACGGAGTTCTTCTTCTCACGGCCGGCGTCGACGTCCAGCATGATCGACTTGAATGTACGGTTTACGGCTGGGGCCGCGCCCGCGAATGCTGGGGAATACATCATTACATCATTCCCGGCAGTCCCGATACATCCGGACCGTGGCAACAGCTAGACGGAATTTTGACGATGCAGCAGACCCTCTCGTTCGGAACTCGCATAACCGTAGCCTGCACGTTCGTGGACTCGGGTGACGGAACCTACAGCAAAGAAGTTTATGAATACACGAAGGCCCGGGAGCGATTCCGGGTCTTTTCAATTAAGGGTCGAGGCGGTGTAGGAGTCCCTTTCATAGGAGTTCCATCCAGACAGAACATCGTAGGCGCAACGCTTTTTAGCCTAGGCGTGGATTCCGGGAAAACAGCCGTCACGAATGCTTTGGATATTGCTGAAGAAGGCCCCGGATTTGTCCATTACCCGATGCAAGCCGAGAGCGGTTTTGGAGAAAACTTTTTCAAGCAGCTTACAGCAGAAGTTTTTGAGACGAAATACGAGAAAGGCAAACAAAAAAGCGGCTGGGTAAAAATCCGTGAGCGAAATGAGGCGCTTGACTGTGCCGTTTACGCCAGAGCTGCCATGGAGCTGCTGACTCCGAACTTTGAACAAATTGAGGAGGCTCTTAGAGGCCTGCCGCAAGCAGCACAACAACCCCGTCGACGCAGAGGCGTTGTCGGAAAGGGAATCACTTTATGAGCAGTTGGATCACCTTAGAAGAGGCAAGAACGAATTTGAAAATGTGGCTCGAGGCGGAGAGGGCTGTTTCGACCGGCCAAAGCTACCGAATCGGAACACATAGTCTTACGCGAGCGAGTCTCTCAGATATTGCGAAGCGAATTGAGTACTGGCGAAACGAAATTGCCAAACTCGAATCAGGACAACGCGGGCGGATGCGAAGTTTTCGTGTCACGCCCGTCGATTTTTAAGGAGCGGACATGAACGCTTTTGAAAAAGCCATTCAATTTTTAGCTCCTCAGACAGCGCTCACCAGACAAGTTGCCAGAAACAAACTCGAAGTTTTGAATGCGCTGCAGAATGGCGGCGGTTACGGGCTTCATGGCGCCTCAATCGTCAAAAAGTCTCTTTCCAGCTGGATTACCGGCGGAAAAGATGCCGACTCAGACATTGTTGAAAACATTGAGACACTCCGTGAGCGTTCTCGTGACTTATACATGGGCTCGCCTTTGGCGACCGGTGCGATTAAGACGCTGAGAACCAACATCATCGGTTCCGGCTTAATGCTCAACGCGCAAATTGACGCGAAGTTTCTTGGCATGACAGAGGAAGAAGCGCGCCAATGGGAGGAAAACACCGAGCGCGAGTGGCGGCTTTGGTCCGAAAACACGAACTGTGACGCAGAACGGAAACAGACGTTCTACCAACTGCAGTCTTTAGTTTTGATGTCTGCCCTGGTGAACGGAGACGTTTTTGTGGTGCTTCCGGTTATCCGGACGCCTGGAAGCGTTTATGACTTAAAAATCGGTCTGATTGAGGCCGACCGCGTTTGCAATCCGAACGAAGGACAGGATCTTGAGCGAAATATTGTAGGTGGAATCGAATGCGGTCAATTTGGCGAGACTGTGGCTTATTGGATTTGCAATAAAAATCCAAATTCTCAGGGTAGGTCGCTCGAAACCGCTATCAATAAATGGACACGTGTTCCGGCAGTCGGACAAAGAACAGGCCGCAAAAACGTTCTCCACGTGATGTGCGATGTTGAACGCCCCGCACAGCGTCGAGGAGTCCCGCTTTTGGCTCCGGTTCTCGAATCAATGAAGCAGCTTTCAAGATATTCGGATGCGGAATTAACTGCTGCGCTGGTGAGCTCGATGTTCACGGTGTTCATTACGACTAAATCTCCTGCAGAGGCAATCTACAGCGGATTTGGTGGCATGGAATCTATTCCGGGCGCCCAACCTCAAAAAGCTTTGCCGGAGCCGGATTACACATTGGGCTCCGGAACTGTCGTAATGCTGGAGGATGGAGAGCAAGCACAATTTGCGGATCCCAAGCGGCCTGTCTCCGGATTTGAAACATTTGTCCAGGCGGTCTGTCGCCAGATCGGATCTGCGCTTGAAATTCCTTACGAACTGCTTGTCAAAAACTTCGATTCTTCCTACAGCGCGTCCAGAGCCGCTCTTTTGGAGGCTTGGAAGATGTTCAGAATGCGGCGAGATTGGATTTCCTCGTCTTTCTGCAAACCGGTTTATGAAGCTTGGCTCACCGAAGCCGTACTCAAAGGCCGAATTGATGCTCCGGGATTCTTTGATGACCCGCTGATTCGAGCTGCATGGTGCGGTTCGGAGTGGTACGGCGACGCTCAGGGCCAGCTCGACCCGCTCAAAGAAGTCAACGCCGCAAAAATCCGAGTGGAAGAAGGCTTCAGCACTCGCGAAAGAGAGGCTGCAGAGCTTACCGGCATGAAATTCGAGAACATCATCTCGATCCGGAAGCACGAAGAAGCAATGATGAAGGATGCCGGCCTCACCCAACACACAACTACTGAAACAAAGGAGGTTGAGGAGAATGACGAATCTGAAACCAACTGACAAAAACAAAGAATTCCACTGGAAAATCGAAAATTCGGCCAAACTGCCGACGGTAAAAATTGACCTCTACGGTTATGTTGGCGGCAGCGCTGAGTATGAGGATGGATTTAATGAGACTGAGTTTGCGAAACAGTTCAGAAAAATTGATTCCAATCGTCAGATCGATATTTCCATTAACAGCTTCGGCGGCAGCGTTTTTACCGCGCTGGCAATTTACAACCTGCTGAAAACTCACCAGGGCAAGATCAATATCCGAGTTGACGGCGCCGCAATGAGCGCAGCGACGATCATCACGTCCATCCCGAACGCAACGGTCACGATGCCGCTTGGCTCAATGATGATGATCCACGAAGTCTCCTCTTTCGCAATGGGTTCGGCTCGACAGATGCAAAAAGCGGCCGAGGACATTCGAAAAATCGAGGACAACATCATTGATATTTATGCCGCCAAATGCGGGAAAGACCCGAAGGACATCCGGGAAAAGGTCGAGGCGGAAAGTTATTTCAACGCCAAAGAGGCAGTCGAATTCGGCCTCGCTGATCTCGTCGATGAATCCTCCTCAGTTAAAAATTTGAGAACGCCGACTAACGTTCTCATCAACGGCCTGCCGGCAGACTCGAAATATTTCGAGCACGCGCCGGCAGAATTCTTTACGGCAGTCGCTCAGGCCCCTGCCGACAACGTTAATCCACCACCTAAGAAGGAAGCAAAAATGGATTTAGCACAACTCAAAGCGGAGTATCCGGACCTCATCGCCTCTCTGCAGGCAGAGGCCGTGAAGCAGGGTGTCGAAAACGAGAAGAAACGCATTCACGCGCTCGAAGAGCTGGCCCTTGCCGGTCATTCTGACCTTCTCGAGCAGGCTAAGGCTGACTCAAACATCACTCCGGAAATGTTCGCCGTTCAGCTCGTTAAGGCTGAAAAAGCTAAGAAAGCCAAGATTCAGAACAGTATCGCAGAGGATGCGGCAGACCTGAAGAACGTGCAGGTTGACTCCAATCTTGGTTTTGAAACTGCTGACGCTAAGGCTCAGCAGGCCAAACAGACTCAAAACGAAAAAGATGAGCAGGAACGAGAGGCTTTAGTTAAGGCGGCCGCTGCTCAGTTCAACAAGTAATCAATCGGAGGAAAAAAATGGCAATGCAGGAAAAATATACGACAGGTGTTGACAACCTGTTCGCAGCGAACCAGACGATGCCTGTAGTCACAGACGTCATCACAGTCCCGACTGGAGAGTCTGCAATGAAGCGCGGCACATTGGTTGCCTCGACTGGCAAAGCAGTCACCGCTGCCGCGGACGTCTACGGTGTTCTGGCAGAAGATGTCGACGCAACCAAGGCCAGTGTAGCCACGGTTGTTTATCTTACGGGAGAGTTTAACGAAAAGGCTATGGCCGTCGGCACGCCGACAACCGGCACACTGTCTGTTTCGGACTGCAAAACTTCGGCCCGCAAGATCGGCATTTTCATCAAATCTAATCAGGAGTAAAAAATGGCAGTTGACATTTTTGAGCCGCGCATTATGACCCAAATGATCGAGGCAGGCCAGAACACAAAACATACCTGGCTGCGCGATCGATATTTCGCAAATCGTCCCACGTTTACAGCCAAAAAGATCGATTTTGATGTGGTCGGTCCCGGCGGACGCAAAATTGCACCGTTTGTATCCCCTCTTAACGGTGGCAAAGTCATTGACCGAGAAGGGTATTCCACTCTGAGCTATGAAGCTCCGATGCTGGCCCCGCAGCGCATCACAACGGCAGAGGATGTGATGAAACGTCTCCCGGGAGAAAATCTTTACTCCGGTAAGACCCCGAACATGCGTGCAGCCGAAATTTTGGGCCGCGATTTGGCAGAACTGGACGAATATATTTCCCGCCGTGAGGAGGCTATGTGCTCGGAAGCTCTTTTCAGCGGAAAAGTTACGGTCAAGGGCGACGGTGTGAATGAGGTTCTGAACTTCTGGTCCACTGTTGCGGCCTCTGAAAAGCCGGAAACTACTTTGACCACGAAATGGGACGCCTCAACCGCAACTGCCGAAACCATCATGAGCGACCTGAGAGTGGTTCGCCGCTCCATGATCAAAGACGGCGGCTTTACTCCTCGTGATTTGATCTGCGGAACTAACGTGATCGACACGATCCTGAGCAAGCTCACTGCCTCCAAGTCTCTCGACATGAGGCGCGTTGACATGGGCCACATCGATCCTCAGCATCTTCCGGACGGTGTGACTTACTGGGGTTACCTCAAAGACTCTGCTCTTGACATTTACTCCTACGATGAATGGTACAAGGGCGATGACGGTGATGTTGCTATGGTTCCGGCAGATAAATGTCTGCTCGCAACGCCGGGCGCAAAAACCATGCTGGCTTACGGCGCTTGTCCGGTCATCAGCGAAACAAATCCGGGAATTGTTTTCGTTGAAGGGTCTCGTATTCCGATGTCTTGGATCCAGCGCTCCAACCCGATGGGCCGCGTCCTGCAGATCTCCAGCCGTCCGCTGCCGATCATCCAGCAGATTCACGCCTTCCACGTCATCAATGCTACCGGATCCTAATCTGATGCTAAAGAAGAGGGGCTCCGGCCCCTTTTTCATAGGAGCTAATAATGGAAATTGTTTTCACCAAAAACACGGTTTTCGGACGCGACATTTACAAAGCCGGCGATAGGGCCGAATTCAATGAGAAAGAGGCAAAAATCATTTTGAAGGCAGGCGTCGGCAAGAAATTCGAGGAGACTGAAGAACCGGAGGCACCTGCAGAAGTAATTCAGCCCGAACCGATTCCCGGCACGGGCTTTGCCGTTCCTCTTCCTGAGGCGATCGAAGCTGAAGTGGCACAGGATCCGGAGAAGCCGGCTCCGAAGGCGAAAGCCGGAGCTAAAAATGAAAACGTTTAAGGACTTCGCAGCAGCGGATGTCCAGAACGTTTTCTTGAATCTCAACGAGTTTGCCGATTATCACGATATTGACGGCGAAAAAATTAAATGCGTCGTCGACAAAAACATCATCTCAAAAATACCTGAGGATGGACTGGTTGGCGATTTCATCAACATGACAACGCTCTATGCAGACTCTAAGGATTTAGAGGCGCCTGAAGAGGGCCAGTGGATGTCGATTGACGATTCCCGTCACATCGTTCAGTCGGTCTCAATTGAAGGGACGATGCTCGTCATTGTTCTTCGGGAGAATCGGCAATGATTGAAGTGAAAATCGACAAAAAAGACGTCGAGGCCGCGATTAACGTACTGAACTCCACTAAAAAAGGAGCTCAGACTGCAGTCAATCGGGCGATCAACCGAGCTTTAATGCGCGGTCGAACCGTTGCTTCGAAGTCGTTGCGCGGCCGTTACACGATCAAAGCCTCCGACGTTAAGAAAGCAACCCGGCTCAGACGTCCGGGAGGTGCAGAAACTTCCGGACAACTCGTGTTCTCCGGGCCGGTTCTCACCATGGCGCATTTCCGAATCCGTCCCTCCGGGCAGGATACGACCGGAAATAATCGTCGGCAGGTGAGAGTTGAAGTTGAGAGAACGGGTCTGAAGCCTTTGAAAAACGCGTTTGTCTATAACGGTACCGTGTTTCAGCGAAAGGGCGCGACCCGGCTCCCGATTGAACCGCGGTACGGTCCCTCTGTTCCTCAGATGGTCGGAAATGAAAACATCGTTGAAGACATTCAGTCCGAGATGAGAGACACGTTTCAGCGTCGAATCAATCATGAGGCGATGCGGCTAATTAACGGAGGCAAGTAATGAATGATGTTCATTTATGCAAAGCGCTCGGGAAGTTTCTGGAAGCAGGCCTGAGCGATTTTCTCCTGCCGCTGGAGCACAAAGCTGATGAGCCGACAGTTTTCCGCGCTCCCAAGATCATTCAGGGCTATCTGCCTCCTAAAAATTCAAGAGAGTCGAAGGATGATGATTTTCCATTCGTACTGATTCGTCCGGATTCCGGCAAAACTGATGCCGACAGCTGCAGTACCGAAGTTTCGATCGTCATTGGTGTTTGGGATGACGCTTTTGAAGGACATCTCACGGCACTGACGCTCAAGGAAAAGACGGAAGCGCTGCTGCTGAATCTGCCGAATCGGACGCTCGGCGAGCGGTTCATTCTGGAGACCCCGGTCTCTTGGGAAAACTCTCCGGCGCAGGCGTGGCCGTTTTGGCAAATCGTCATGAGTACCCGCTGGACATTCCGCGCACCTGAAATTGTCAATCCCTATACACCGTATGAGTAAACATGAAGCTACGAAAAACTGAAGTTCAAAAAGAGAGGCCCGTCATTTACGTCGGGCCTTCGTTTTTAGGGCTCTCGACAAACACTGTTTTTCGAGAGGGAGCAAATAAATATCCCGACCACATTGTCCGAATGATCGAAAAGAATCCGGCAATCGGTCAGCTGATGGTTCCTGTCGCGGACGTGCAGCAGGCCAGGACCAATGTCCGCACTCAAGGACACATGCTCAACACGCTGTACAAACAAGCACTTAAAGGAGCTTAAAAAATGGCTTACAAACATGGCGTTTACGTCAGCGAAGTTCCGACCAGCATTCTGCCGCCTGTCGAGGTCAATGCCGGCATTCCGATGATCATCGGCACGGCTCCGGTCAATATGACCGATCCGACCAATGTCAACAAACCGAAGCTTTGTTATTCCTACGAGGAAGCCGTCAAAGAATTCGGATTTGTTCCGGCAGAAGAAGACAGCAGCGGCCTCAAAAAATTCAATTATTCGATCTGCGAGCTGATTTATTCAGCATTTTCGCTGTATCGAGTTGCACCGATCATTGTGGTCAACGTTCTCGATCCGACAACCCACAAGAAGAACTGTACGACTACAAGCGTTTCGTTTGACGCTAAGACAGGTATTGCAAAGATTGCAGAAACAGGCGTCCTGCCGGATACGCTGGTTCTGAAAGCAGGAGAAAAGACACTCACGAAAGACACTGACTACATTGTCTCTTTCGATACAGACGGAACAATGATTCTCTCGTCTCTCAAAAATCAGGACGGAGATTTCCTCTGCAGCTCTGAAACTCCTTACACATTGACGGCATCCAAACTGGATCCGTCTGCAGTTGATGCTGATGACATCATCGGAGGCGTTGATACGTCCGGAAATAAATCCGGCCTTGAGCTCGTTGACGATGTTTTCCCGCTCTTCCGAGTTGTTCCGGGAACACTGATCGCTCCGGGATTCTCGTCTAGTCCAAGCGTGGCAGCCGTGATGGCTGCAAAATGCACTGCCATCAACACCGTATTCAAAGCGATTTGTGCGGTCGATGTTCCGACTACGACAGTCAAAAACTACACGGCAGTTGCGAATTGGAAGAACCAGAACAACATCACTGATCCGATGCAAATCTGCTGCTGGCCGATGATTCAATTGGACGGCACTGTGTTTAATCTCTCGACACAGCTGGCCTGCTTGATGGCTCAGGTGGATTCTCAGAACGATGATGTTCCGTATGTCTCTCCGTCTAACAAAAATCTGCAGATGACAGGCACATGTCTTGCTGACGGCTCCGAAGTTGTTTTAGGGCCGGACACCGGCGCTTATTTGAATAGTCAGGGCGTAGTTTGTGCTTTGAATTTCATCGGAGGTTGGGTTGCCTGGGGCAACAGAACAGCAGTTTATCCGGGAAACACGGATGTAAAAGATGCCTTTATCCCGAACCGCAGAATGTTTAACTGGATCGGCAATACGTTTATTCAAACGTTCTGGTCGAAGGTCGATTTCCCGGCAACTCCGCGCCTGATTAACACGATCATCGACAGTGCAAACATTTGGATGAACGGGTTGGCTGCCATGCAGTACATCTTGGGAGGCCGCATTGAGTTCCTCTCTTCCGAGAACTCGATCACTGACCTGATGGACGGCAATCTCGCATTCCATGTTTACGTCACTCCGCCGCCTCCGGCAAAGGACATCGATTTCATCCTCGAATTTGATCCGGAGTATTTGCAGACACTATTTGCAGCCTAATTGGAGGTAAAAAATGGCAACAGGAACAAACAGCATCCCGGAGCGCCTGATCAATTATCGCGTCTATAACGAATCCAACGCCCTGATGGGTATGGCAACCGTTGACTTACCTGAAATTCAGGCAATGAGCGACACAGTGTCCGGTGCCGGTATCGCCGGAGAAGTCGACAGTCCCGTGCTTGGCCACTATCAGGCTATGAGCTCGACTTTCAACTGGAGAACTATTGAAAGGCCCGCTCTCGAGCTGGCCAAGCAGCAGGCTCACCAGTTGGAAATTCGCGGCTCTCAGCAGCACTACGACAACACCACAGGAAAAATCACGACAACTCCCATTCGAGTTGTTATGAGAGCGATTCCGAAGAACTTCTCTCTGGGTTCATTTGAACCGGGTTCCACCACGGATTCGTCCACTGAATTTGAAGTGGTCTATCTGAAGATTGTTGTCGATGACAAGGAGGTCGTCGAAATCGATAAATACAACTTTATCGCCAAATTTGGCGATACCGACATGCTCGAGAGCGTCCGGAAAGACCTCGGAATGTCCTAACCAAAACTCGCCGGGGCTCGGCCCCGGCATCAAAGGAGAAACTAAATGAGCGAAATCATTCACACACTCAGCCGCCCGTTTGAATTTGAAGGCAAGAAGTACGAATTTCTGACGTTTGATTTTGACAAATTAAGCGGAAAGGATTTGAGAGAAATTCGACGAGCCTTCGACAATCCTGCACGCCCGATTCCCGTCTTAGCAATGGATGAAGAGTTCCTCATGCTGGCAGCGGCCAAAGCGGCACAGGTTCCGTATGAATTAATTGATGCGTTGCCCATGGCTGAAGCCATTTCGATTACAACGCTGGCAAGTCAGTATTTTTTTCAACAGGCCTACTCGGCGGAGCAGGCGAAAGAAATCAACGAGGCGAAAAAGAAACTCTCGACGGACTAATTAGTACTGTACGCAAATACTGCCTCTGGCTGACCCTAAATGGCGCCGGAGGCAGCGCTTCCGGTTGGTTTGAAAAGCCTCTCACAGAGGTGGTTGAGTGGGTGAATGCTTTGGGCGGCCTGCTGAGCGAAATTAATGCCAAAACCACCAATTCACAAAAAGAATGGGGCCGAAGAAAAGGACGAGCTTAAGAATCATCCAGAACACGTCCAGGATGCATAAGAACATTCCAAGCCGCGTATCCGTATTCCACACCCAACGATCCTTTTGAAAAGGATTTGAGCGGCCCTTAGAGAGCATGTAGGAAACAGCAGCCTGATTGACTAAGTTCGTATTGTTTCCGCTGCCATCACACATTTCATATCTCCTTTTCCTTATGTATTAATTTTAAGAAGGGGAGGGAGAAAAGTAAACGGAAAAAACATAATGAGCGCAAAGAGTTACGAAATAATGTTTGAGGTTGCCGCGGCAGTTAACTCCAAATTTCCCAGCGCTTTTAAAAAGGCCGCGGAGACCGTGCAAAAAGCTGAAGACAGAGTTCGAGGCTTGAATAAGCAGTATGAAAAAGTTGGTTCGTTGATTAAACAAACGGAAAAGACCAAACAATTGTCTGCTCAGTATTTTCGCCAGAAAGAGGCCTTAAATAATCTCAGAGCGGCGATTCAACGGACGAACTCCACAAGTTCTGTCATGTTGTCTGAAGAAAAGAGACTTGCCAAGGCTGTTAATGATTCTCATCGAGCACTAAAAACCCAAACAAAGTCACTTTCAACCCTGCGAAAAGAATTGGATTTAACAGGGCGGTCCCTTGATGACGTGAAGAGAAAGCAAAAGTTATTGGCGGAACAAAGCGCCGTGGCTTCGAGAGTAAACAAAATCAGCAAAGCGAGGGCCGGGCTGGAATTCACAGAGAACGCTTGGGCTGAAAAAGGGATGGGCTCCATGGTTGCGCTCTCTACTCTGGGGTCTTCCATGATGCATTACGCTCAAACTCCTGTGAAACAGGCCATGCAGATGGAGGATGCCATGGCCGAGATTAAGAAGGTCGTGGACTTCTCATCCCCGGACGGACTGCAGAAAATGCAGGCGGCTCTTGAAAAAATGAGCTTGTCTATCCCGATGACTGCGGAAGGGCTGGCAAAAATTACTGCGGCAGCAGGACAAGCCGGTATCGCAGAACCTGATCTCATTCGATTCACGGAAACAGCCGCAAAAATGGGTGTCGCATTCGACATCTCTGCAGAAGAAGCAGGAGAAATGATGGCGAAGTGGCGCTCCGGCATGAACCTTACTCAAGATCAGGTCGAAAGCCTTGCAGACGCTACAAACGCCTTGAGCAATAACAACGCGGCAATGGCCAAACAGGTCGGTGAGGCGTTGAAACGCTACGGAGCTCTTGGAAAAGTAGCCGGATTAACCGAAAAACAGACGGCAGCCATGGCGGCCACGATTATCGGCGCCGGAGCCGAAGCAGAGGTTGCGGCAACCGGTATGAACGCCTTCATGAGAGCTTTGACGAAGGGCGGTTCAATGACGGATTTGCAGAAGGCCGCTTTTGGGAACCTAGGGTTTAATGCTCTACAGCTCCAAAAGGATGTACAGAAGAACGCTCCAAAGACAATTTTTGCTGTTCTAGAGGCGGTAAAAACCAAGCTCCCGAAGGAATTGCAAATGCAATACCTGACCGCGATGTTCGGCGAGGAGGGCGCTAGAGCGATGGGCCCAATGCTGGCCAACACGGAAAAGCTCAGAGAAAACTTTGATCTGGTCGCTGAAAGCGAAAAATACGCCGGCTCAATGGAAAAGGAGTTTTTATCAAGAAGTGCAACAACTTCGAACGCTTTGGAGTTGGCCTCAAACGCAATTTCCTATTTTGCTCGAGCTGTCGGCGATCCGATGCTGGGAACTCTCAAAGAAAGAGCCCTGGATTTTGTCAAACTCGGAGAGGCGGCCGGAACCTGGATTAAAGAGAATCAAACACTGGTTAAATGGTTCCTTTCCATTTCCGGAGTCGTTCTCTCGTGCGTTGCTGTGTTCCACATACTACGCGTAGCCCTTTTTGTATTGGGAACTCCGATTCTTAAACTTATCACCACAGGAATGAAGTTGTACGAAGGCCTGTTGTTGATCAGAGGAGGATTGTCAGCCAGTACAAGGGCGATCAAAGCCTACTCCTTTGCCATGTCCATCTGGAAAGGAGGAATTCTTCTGGCAACTAAAGCTCTAGGAGGTCTGAAGATGGCCGCCAGTGCTGCCGGATCGGCGTTGAAGTTCATGTTCACAAACCCGATCGGCATGGCCATTACTGCGATCGCGACACTGGTCCTTGCCGGCATCTATCTTTACAAGAACTGGGATGAGGTCAAGGCCAAGTTGGTCGAGCTGTGGACAGCTTTTGAGGAAAAATTCCCGGGGCTGGCAGCCACCATGAAAAACATCTATGAGGGCTCGATCAAACCCACAATCGACGGGATAAAGACCACATTCCAGGGTCTGATCAGTTTTATTTCCGGAGTTTTCTCCGGAGATTGGACCAAGGCATGGGAAGGCGCAAAAACTTCCTTCTCCGGATGCTTCCAGGCGCTCCCGGAGTTCGCCAAAGGCCCTCTCAATCTTGTGATTTCACTGGCCAACAAAGCCATTGCCGGATTGAACTCCCTTGGATCGTTCACGGTTCCGGATTGGGTTCCGGGCGTCGGCGGCAAGAGTATGGGGATCAACATTCCTCAGATTCCGATGCTGGCTTCCGGCGGCATTGCGACCGGCCCCTCCTTGGCCATGGTTGGAGAAGGCAGAGAACCTGAAGCGATCCTCCCGCTTTCCCGCCTTGGCGGAATGATGGGCGCCAGCGGTCCTTCAATATCTGTCAGCTTCTCTCCTGTGATTCAGATCACCGGAGCGGGAGCGGTCAGAGAAGACGTCCAGTCCGGACTTAGAGCCGGAGTAGCAGACCTTAAGCGCGAGCTTGAGCGCCTGTTGAATTCTGAGCGCCGCTTGTCTTACGCCTAATTGGAGGCTCTATGTACAAAACGATTCAAGGCGACACATGGGATATTGTGGCCAAGAAGCTTCTGGGGAGTGAAATGTACATGTCCGACTTGATCCGGGCCAACCCGGATTATCAGGAATATGTCATTTTCCCGGCAGGGATTGAGCTCAATGTTCCGGAGGTCGAACAGACTACCGCTCAGGAAGAGTCAATGTTGCCGCCATGGAAGAGGAAGACCAACAATGTCGGGACCTAGACAAACAAGGCTTCGCCTGCTGTTTTCTAAAAACGAAACAGATGTGTCCGAAGATCTTTGTAAAGCTCTGCTCTCTTGGTCATTTACCGATCATGAGAGCGGCCAGGCAGACGAAATCAGCCTGACGCTCAAAGATAATGAAGGGAAGTGGGCAGGGAGCTGGAAGCCGGACGGCGGTGAGAACATCAAAATGTACTTGTCTGCCGGCACCACGGAAGAACCGGGGCCGGAGGCGTTCCTAGGAACATTCTTTGTAGATTATCAGAGAATCTCCGGAGCGCCTCGGGTTTATGAACTCCGAGCTGTGTCCATTCCGCTCAATAAACCCGTCCGGAAAACTCAAAAGAATCGCGCCTGGGAGAACCATTCTCTGCAGGAAATCGCTCAAGAAATCTGCAGGGATGCTGAACTGGAGCTTTTCTTTGATTCTGTCGAAAATCCTCAGTACCAGCGCATTGACCAATCTCGCCAAAGCGATATGGCCTTCCTGCAGCACTTGTGTGAAGAAGCCGGACTCTCGATCAAAGTCACAGACAAAACCGTTGTGATATTTGGTCAAGAACGCTACGAGAAAAAAGATCCCGTATGCACCATGGAGATCGGTGTCAGCGACATCCTGAGCTACACCTTCGAGGTTTCTCAGAGCGACACCTATAAAGCGGTCAAAGTGAAGTGGCGCAGTCCTTCAGCGAAGAAGAAGGATCAGGCGGCCGGCTATGACCTCAATCTGCAGAAAGTGAAGGCGGCCAAATCAACCGAATATGACTTTTATCTGCAGAAGGTGGACAAAAACGGCAAGGGCTCCAACCCGGCTGTTTTTGAATATACGTACACAGATCCGGAAGCCGATGAAAACGGTCAGGTTTTCGAGATGAAAAAGCGCTGTGCTTCGCTCGAAGAGGCAAAACGCCTGGCTAAAGCAAAGCTCCGTCAGCTCAACAGTAGAAAAATCACCGGAGATATGACCGTTATCGGAACCCCATTTTTATGTGCCGGAACCGTTATTAAAGTGGTCGGCGCCGGTGCTTTTAGCGGCAATTACATCATCGAAGAAGCAAACCACAGCGGCGGCAGCTCCGGTTACACCACGGGCCTGCGGCTGAGGCGCGTCAATAAGGAGTATTAAGGTGTTGTTTAAAGCAAACGAAGAAGACCGTGATGCCGTTTTGGCGATTCTCAAAATCGGTGAAGTGACGGACATCGATCCTGCAAAATGCAAGATCCGCGCAACGTTTGACGATGAGGACGGGAAAACAAGTTTCTGGCTTCCGGTTCTTCAGAGAAAGACGCTGCACGATAAAGACTTCTGGCTGCCGGATGTCGGCGAGGATGTTCTTTGTCTGTTCTTTAATGAAGCAGAAGAAGCCGGATTCGCTGTCGGTAGTTTTTACGCCGGAGATGTGGACGTTCCCGGGCAGTCCGTTGACATACGGACAGTGAAATTCAAAGACGGATCCGAGTTCAGCTACAACCGAAACAGCCACGAATTGAAGGGCGTTATCGGAAGCACCAATTTTACGCTTAATCGCCAAAACATTGCCATTGCGGCGCCGGAAACAATCTCCCAGAGCTCCAAAAAAGTTGAGGTTGAAGGGTCTAATCAGGTTGCCATTAAGGGCGGCACTTCGGTTGACATTACGACCCCGACCTTAAATCTCAATATCGGCGGCACAACGATGAAGCTCAATAACTCGAGCGCCACGATCTCAAGTCAGACCGTGAATTTCTCCGGAACGCTGAACATAAAAGGCAATTGTTCAGTTGAAGGGAATTTTTCTGTCACTGGGAACATTAACGCCAACGGCACTGTCCACGGAACCAATATTTAATTAGGAGGGCGCTATGGCCTTCGGAGTAACCGGATTATTTGGGACTCTCCCGTTCGTCTGTTCTTCAAACATCGTGAACACGTTTAAAGATGTGAATAGAGACCTGGCAACAAAATACGCCCGCCACTATGTGATCGGCAGAAAACCGGTGCTTGAGTGGATCGGAGAAGAGCCTGACAAGATCAGTTTCAAGATCCGTTTCGACAGTTCTCTAAATTCGCCTCCTGAGGCGGGTTTATTTTTACTGAAACGAATGCTGGACTCGCACAAGCCTCAGAGACTTCTTCTCGGGCCGCGTTATATGGGCAAGTTTGTCCTCGAGTCGATCTCGGAAGAGCGTCGTTTTCACACAGGCCTTGGCGTCTGCCAGATTGCCGAAGCAACGATTTCATTAACCGAATGCGGTGAAGAAAATGCAGCACGTCCTTAATTTATCCCAGCCGATTTCATTTGCTCCCGGCACCGTGGCAGCGGAAGTTCTGCAGAATGTCCGGACGATTCTCGCAACTCGAAAAGGAACCGTCCCGCTTGACCGCGATTTCGGACTTGAGTGGGAGCACGTAGATAAACCGATCCACATTGCCAAGGCCCTCATTCAAGCTGAAATTATTGAGGCTGTTGAGCGATGGGAGCCTAGAGCCGTAATCGACAAAATCGAATTCGGAGAACAGGCCGAAGACGCGATGGACGGCCTTTTGAATCCAATTATCACATTGAGCATCGGAGGCGGAAATGCCTGAGACATTACCTCGTTGGGGGATGCCGGACGTTAATTTTATTGAGACCGATCCGGAAAAAATCAAATCCGACATCATAAATCGTTATGAAACTGCGGCAGGCAGAACACTCAGTGCGGGCGATCCGGTCCGATTGTTTTTGCTGACGATTGCGTCGGAAATCATTCAGCTGCGGCAAGTTTTTAACCATGGAGCGCAGCAGAATTTGCTCACCTATGCTCAGGGGCAGTATTTGGACGCCTTGGGCGTGTTCCTCGATACAGCCCGACAACCGGCAGATAAAGCCGTCACGACAATTCAGTTCACACTCACACAAGCGCTTTCGAGCGCTTTTTTTATACCTGCAGGGTTTCAGGTGAGCGCCGGGAACGTCATATTTGAAACGACGGAGCTGGTCACCATTGCTCCGGGAGATCTGCAGGGGACGGCGCAAGCAGAATGTACGCAGGCCGGCACCATAGGTAACGGATATTTATCCGGGCAAATTTCTACGATTGTGGCGCCTCTGGCATTTTTGGCCAGCGCCGTAAATACGACCGAATCAATAGGCGGTTCCGACATTGAGAGCGATGCGAGTTATGCCGAGCGCCTGCGCTTGAAACCGAATAGTTTTTCTGTGGCTGGCCCGGAGAAGGCCTACATTTTCCATGCTTTTTCAGTCTCTCCTTCCATCATTGATGTAGCGATTGATTCGCCGACCCCTGGGGTTGTGAATGTTTACACGCTGCTGACCGGAGGCGCTCTGCCGTCTACAGCATTTCTTCAGGAAGTTGAGGATTATCTGTCCGGAGAAGAGATCAGGCCGCTGACCGATGAAGTCCACGCAAAAGCTCCGACGGCTTATTCGTACAGCGTCAACGTTGACTATTACGTTCTGCAGAGTGACGCAGTGAGACTTTCTGCGATCCAGACTGCAGTGCAAGCTGCCGTAAATGATTACGTCGCGTGGCAGCAGGCAAAAATCGGCAGAGACATCAATCCGGATGAACTCATTAAACGAGTCCGAGATGCTGGCGCCGGCCGGATTCTTCACACAACCCTTACGCCAGCTTTTAAGAAATTAACCAAATCTCAAGTCGCCCAATGCTCGTCCGTGACAGTGACCTTCAAGGGCCTGGAGGATGGCTAAATGAAAACATTACAAGACATCACCTTAGGTGATTTGCTGCCTGACAGTATTTCGTCGGATCAGCAGGTAAAACAATCTGCAGAAGCAATCGACCCGGAACTGAAAACAGTTTCGGGTTTCTTGTTATTGGGCGCTGTGTTGGCCAATGTCGACAAATTGACCAGCACGCAGCTGGACCACATTGCCTACTCGTTTGACCTCACAACTTGGCGCGATTATTGGCCGCTAAGTCAAAAACGGCAGGTCGCCAAAACCGTTGTGGCGCAGAAATGCCGTATGGGCACATTGTCCGCGGTTAAAAAAGTTCTTGAGTCTCTCGGTTCTGCAGTTTCAATTACGGAGTGGTGGCAGAAAACGCCCAAGGGCACACCTCACACGTTTGAGGTAGTTGCCTCTATCGGAGACATATCCGGAGGCCTGAGCGCTAATGCTCAGGAAGACTTTTTCAGACTGCTGGACGAGGCAAAGCCTGTTCGCAGTCACTACACATTCACCGTCGTTCAGTCGCTGCTGGGAAATTTGCAGGTTTCCGGATCGATTCGATCGGCTTCTTTTGCGCGTTGTTCTTCTGAAATAACGCCGCTCACAACTCAAATCAGCGTGACACCGCTCATGAGACCGGTTTCTTACTCACGCATCTAATCACCCACTGAAAATTTAGGAGTTTTGATATGCCTAACGTAGTCATTACGTCGGCAGGCCTTGCCGCGCTCGTAAATGCCGAAAACAACGGAACGCTCCCTGTAAAAATTACTAAATTCGGCCTTGGAACCGGGAACTACACACCTTCTGCAGATCAGACGGCCCTGCAGAGCAAATTTAAAGAAATCACAGCACTGTCCGGCGGGGACGTTGGAGACAACACGATCCACGTCACGATGAGCGATACGAGCTCTGATGCTTACACGGTCAACGAAGTAGGTGTGTACCTTGAGGACGGTACTTTGTTTGCCGTCAGTTCTCAACCGACCGGCGCGATTTTGCAGAAAGCTGCAGGCTCTCAAGGCCTCCTCTCCGTTGACCTTGTTATCAGCGGTGGTACCTCCGGAATCACAGTTGAAGGCGACACAAACTTCTTTAATCCTCCCGCCACAACACAAGTGGCCGGCGTTGTGAAATTGGCCAGCCTTGACGAAATCAAGACCGGCACAAACTCGACAAAGGCAGTTACTCCGAGCGGAGTTTTCAATTTCGTGAAGACGTATGTCACGGAAGCAATTGAAGCCCTTAAAACACTTCTTCGTAAGGAAATCGCAGCGGCAGCACTGGCAGCGGTTCCGATTGGCACGGTTATTTATTACCTTGGCACCGAAATCCCTGAAGGTTATCTGCTGACTAACGGCGCCAGTGTTTCGAAAACTGATTTTGCTGACCTTTACGGCGTTATTGGGGACAAATTCGGCAACGTCGATTCCACGCACTTCAACCTTCCGAATACGCACCATAGATTTTTGGAGGGGACAACCACCCTTAGTGAGGTGGGAACCTATGTCGAAGCGGGAGTACCGAATATTCAAGGCGGATTCCAGGCTATTGCGTATAACGGAGACAGCCAGCTCAATAGCTTTATTACGAACGGGATGTTCAAAATTAAGGTTAGTAATAAAAATGGCAGTCTACCTACAGGCAACACCTCCGGCTCTAACGACTTCTTTTTGAACGCTTCGACGGTCAATGCCATTTTCGGAGGGGCCGATACCGTCCAGCCGAAAACGTTAAGGTCACAATTCCTAATCCGTTATGAGTAACGAATGAGGGAATACGCTCTAAATGCCTCCGGTCGTACAGTCGTCGCTGAATCGCTGAAAATCGTGTTTGAACTGCTGGCGTTAAAGTTAATGTCAGCGGCAGCGGCTTTTCCATCGTCGCTACAAACAGCATAACCTCTAGTCGTTGATTCTGCCACGTCCCATCTAAGGGCACCCTCCGAACCAGCTTGCCCCATGGTATCGATTCGGCGGATTCCGCGCATAGTACCTTTTATATTCGGTCTAACCGAATATCGCAGGACAATCGCACATCGCAGGATACTTTGCGCCTAATCTCACTGCGGAAGGAGCATTCGGCGCTAGTAAGCGATGGTCGTCTAGCGTTTCTTTAGGAAGTGGAAGCAATTCAGCAGTTATAAACTTTGACGCTTCGTTATCAAATCCGATTTTTGGCGGTTCAGACACAGTACAAACCAAATCCATGCGCGGTCTTTGGATGTTAAAAGCGTATTAACCAATACCCTCGCAAGCTGGCAACTTGGTTCGTTACAGATGCTCCGAATAAAGGGGTATTCCTCGAAGCATCAAAATAGACATCAAGGCTGGATTCACCTGCCATCTGCTGGGTTCTCGTAGTTCCTGCATTCGGTTTTCCCCAGTAGAGCGCTGAATTGTCAACGTTCGATGTTATGCCATAGCTGGAAAGCCAGCCGATTTGTCCCGTAATATTCGGTTCCGAATATACAAGGACAAATGCTTGATATTTTTGTCGGAGGCTCCGGAAACGGTTCAGGCGCATTGAAAAAATATTCAGTGAATACTCCTAACCGCGTGGCAGCAGAAAACGGCAGTAGTGCTTACGTGAATTTTTCTCTTAATGCGTCCGAATCATCCTCTCTGTATCAGGATGAACTGAATGAAATTCGCGTAAATGGCATTTTCGGAATGATGCTAATACGCTCTCATTAAACAAAGAATGCGCATCGAGGCCGTTTGGACTGTCGTTGAAGCACCGAAAACGTTATTAACGAGATCAGGACTAAACGTAATTTTGTTATTTCCAACCCCTTGATAGGTAATGGCAGAACTGTTAATTACGATAGGTTGCGCTCCGTTCGGATAAGCGAAGAACGGCCCCGAGCCTGTAACTGAAAAATATCCGGCACTACCGGTTGAAACATCAAACGCCCCTGGGATATTCGGTTAGAACGCTCGTATGAGATTCATACCGAGTAGAGCATTGACGCGAATCTCAGTTATGCCGTTCTGATACAAAGCTGACGATCTCGAAGCGCTGAAATCCACCCATACATCACCGTTTCCAGCGCCACCCATCTGACTGAAGTTAGAGCCGCATTTTGTCATGTTAAAAACTCCGTCCGCATTGAGGGTTGAATTTGTCGCACCGCTTGGGATGAAAAATTTCCCTGTGGTATTCGGTCTAACCGAATATCAAGGGGTTCTTAAGGGGCAATGTCGTTTATTTCGACAATGGCAGGGGAGCTTTACGATCGGCCGATGCCAGTTACACGGTTGTAGAAAAAGGCGGCACTGAGAGCAAAACCAATAACGGAATTGAATTTAATGCGAGCTGGGACAATCCAATTTATTCGGATGACAACCTAAAGCCGACAGTAGACGCTCTGTTCGGTTTAAACATCATAAAAGCGTTTTAACCGAATATTTCAGGTACTTTCGCTGGCGGTAACGGTCATGACGATTGCTGGACGGGGCCGTTTAAAAAGATGGGTTCTTCTCTGTTTGCATACGGAGCGAACGCGGCGTCAGAGTTTTTCATGCAAGAGACGTCATTCAATGCGAGTGAGGCCAATACCATGTATGGAGACGCTGATACAGTTCAGCCCAAAACTTTACGAGCGTTTGCCCTAATCCGTTACGAGTAACGAATAAGGCAGTACATCCGAATTGAAGCAGGTTGTACTGTCGTTGCTTTCCCGTAGATCGATGAGCTGAGAGTTGCGTTAAATACTGCTTCCGGTTGTTCTTCGCTTATGTTTGGCGCGTAAGAATAATAAGATTTTGAAGCTAATTGATACCAGTAGCAGCCGTCTCCGGTCGAAGGTATTCGCCCGCTGTCGTAGCCAACATATAAATGCCCGTAGATATTCGGTGCGACCGAATATCTTGAGCAGTGGTCGAGGGTTTGACGATCAATTTGACATATCTCAGTACGGTTTTCACGACCTCACTGGAGCAATGTTTATTTCCAGGACGGGCCCTAGAAAATATGACCGCGATATGTATGAAAGTCATACAAGCGGATCGCTTGCTTGGACTTTCGATGCATCGCGAAACTCGGCTCTTTACGGGGCTTCGACGACGAACCAGCCTGCTGCCTTACAGGTTTATTGTCTTATCCGTTATTAATATCGAATCAACAGGTAACCTCTAAGCGATTTAGGCTGGTTTGTATCGGAATTACCATAAACGCCGCTGGCCCTCGAAGCATCGAACCCTAGAGTTCTTGGAGCATTAGAAGCATTGAGTTTTTCGTCTGCTGCGGCAGGATGATCGTTAAAACCATCTTTGTTATAAAACACGCCTTCGGCCCGTTCGAGGTTGATTCGATTGGCCCAGTTTCCGAAACCACCAACGATATTCGGAACCGAATATTCTCGGTTATTCAAATATTGCAGGGTACTACGACCTTGCTACGGCTTCCGGTGGAGCTCTTAGCGCCTGTTCTCGATGGACATTCTCTATTGTGCGGGAACCGGGAACAGCTGGAGGAATCATTAACATTGATGCTTCAGGGGCAAACTCGATTTATGGAGCATCAACAACAAACCAGCCGAAATCTTTGAGAGCGTATGCGCTGATTCGTTACGAATAGCGAATTAAAAACTGTGCATAAAGCCCCGCAGGTTGTACGGTGCTAGAGGCTCCAAAAATCGCATTGGATTTTGAAGCGTTGATATTCATAAGAGCAGAATAACGACCGCTTCCTTGTCCTAGATTTGCAGGTGAAGCTGTCCCCCAAGTGACACAACCAAGACCGTCTGCGTCCCCGGCCTTTAAAAGGCTGTTGTTAGTGCTACCTGTAATTATTCGGACGGCCCGAATATCAAAGCGACAATCGGCAACGCAGACGGCGGTAACTTTATCGCGGACGGTGCTTTCTCGAATGCTCGCAGGTCAGATATTGGCTACACGCTAGGAACGCAGAGCACCCCGGGAAGTGACGTGCAGACATTCAACGCATCAAAAGTTTCTTCGATCTATCAGGACAATCTGACCGAAGTCCGTGTTAACTCTTTATTTGCTATGTACTTAATACGCTCTCACGAGGTGTAAAACGTACAAGCCATTAACACGCACCTCGGTTAATCCGTCCTTGTAGAGGTTAGAACTTCTTGAGGCATTGAATTCAAAAGCGCTTTGAAAGAAGTATTGACCTCCAGCGATTTGTCCTTTCTCAGTTTGGTAATAGTTGAAAGCGCCGCTCGCATAGTCGGTTTCATCACCACTTCGCATAAACTTCGAACCGACAGCGCCGAGAATATTCGGAAAGACCGAATATCTTTGGCGAATGGGCAAATACTCACGCCGCCAATCAAGAGGCGGTCGTTGTGGGAGCATCCTATTTTCGAGATACTCAAAACCCTAACCGGATGTCTACGTTAATGGAGCCCGCGTCGGCCCATATGGGTTTTAATGCCTCTCGTATATCTTCGATCTATCAAGATAATATGGCGGAAGTCCGCGTAAACGCTTTATTCGCAATGTGCTTAATACGCTCGTACTAAACACAATGTGAATAGGCCGTTTACATTCACTTCTGACAGGTTGTTTTTATAGATGTTGGACGCCTTAGAAGCATCAAAGTCAAAGTCTTGATTTAAAAAAGCGGTAGATGTAATAGTCGATAAAGCCTTGTTAGGCTCATAGTTTCTTACTGAAAAAGGTCCCCCTGTTGCTCCTTGCTTAAATGAAATTTGGCCGATGCCGTATCCAAGAAGGAACCCTTTGATATTCGGGACAGAGATTTTGGCCAGGGAGGCTCCAAATTTTGTTGATTTGGAGCTTGTGTTTATGCAGTGCTAAGCACAGCCTAACTGAAATAAATTACGTTGCTTCAGAACCCGAATTATCTGAGGGTGTATTTAAAACCTTGGCACACTGAGCACAGTGCTGAATATATGCATGCCATTTCGGCATTATTTTTTGTCGTGCGGCGAAATAATCACCGCGCTGGTAGGCCCGGACAACCTGGGAACCGACAACATGTGCAAGACAGGCTTCCGCAACTTCAAACGGGATTTCATGGTCGGCAAACCAAGATCGTCCGATTGTTCGCAGGCCGTGAGGAACGAGCCTGTTTGAAAACTCTTTCTGCTCATGCATCCACTTGGCTAGGGCCTGGCTGCTGATGGGTTTGTTGGCATACGACGCAGGGAACAGGAAAGGACTGCGCTTGTTTTTCCGCATATTTTTAGCCGCCTCTATAAGAGAAGCTAGGTAGGGCGTCATCGGGATTCGGTGAATCCGCTTCATTTTCATTTTTTCGGCCGGAATAGTGATTGCCTCGTCGGTGATCCATTCTGTTCGGATGGAAATGACCTCTTTGGGGCGCAGCAGGGTAGCCAGTGAAAAATAGAACAACACTCGATATTTTTGAGGAGCGAGTTTTTCCAGTTGCGAGAGAACGATAGGCAATTCTTTCCAATCTACCGCCGGCATGTGGGTGACCGCCGGGACTGGAAACACTTTAGTTATTTTGGATAAAGGGTTTGAGGCAAGGTACCCGGCGTTGACCGTCATATCAAAAATTTCCCGGGTACGCATGAGGAGTCTTTTAATTGTGGAGGCTTTTCCTTCTTCTTCCAGCGGCTCCATGAGTCTGATGATCATTGGCGGCGTTATGGAATCTAATTGCCTAGAGCCGATTTTCGAAATGATGTATTTCTCCAGTCGAAGCCGTTCATCTCTGTAACTGAGGATCCGGCCCTTCTTTTTTGTGCACCAGAACTTGAATGCATCGCGAACTGTAAAAGAACCGGTAGGCTCGATCTCGAGTTCTCTCTGTTTCTTACGGACGATGGCCCGGGCTTGCAGCAATGATATTTCAGGCCAGTGACCAATTGTCTGATCTGTAACGCGGCCGTTTCTGGAAAACCTAAAAACCCACGATTTAACACCGGATACCTGGACTCTGAGCGCGAGTCCGGGAGAGTCTGTTATTTGATAGCGCTTACTTTTGGGCTTTAAAGCCCGGATTTCTTTGGGAGTCAGCATGTCTAAAAAAGTTGAAAAATTAGTTAAAACAGTGTTTGTCTATGATGAGGACGGATATTTCGAGGACACGCACATTGCGCAGGTCAATCCAAAGCGTCCCAGGTCGTACTTGATGCCGCCCCGCTGTACGCTGGTAAAGCCCGCCCTCAAGCCGAAATTTTTCTACAAAATTAAAACAGTGGGCGATGAAAACTCCGGGTGGGATGAAATCCCGTTCCCGCAGTCTGCAGCTGATTTTGTCGGTGTTGAAATTCCGCACAAGAGCCGGACACTGCATAACCACATGCTCCGCTCTCTGCTAACTGAATATGTAAAGAACGATCCAGAGCACTTCAGAGAGGTAGCAGTAAACGATAAAAACGGAGACAAAATCGCCACAACAGTTGAGGCGATTCCGGAGCCTACCGAAGCAGAGAAGAAAGCTCAAAAGGAAGCGGCGGCACGTTCTACGAGAGACTATTACCTGACGATGACCGATTATCTCGTTGTGAACGACTATCCCATCACATCCGAGGAGCGCGATCAGGTTCTCGAGTATCGACAGGCGCTCCGAGATATTCCGCAGACTCAAACTTTTCCGGAAAGCATTGTTTGGCCGGAGCCTCCTGCAGTCGCAAAAACGGCTCATAAATACTGGAAAGCCTCTCAGGTGTCTGACGAAATCAAAAAGAGAATCGAGGCAGTTAAGACCCGGACAGACTTAGATGAAGAACAAAAAGCAAAACTGACTGCAGCGCTGCAGCAGGTTTATCAGCAGAGCGGTTATCCCTACGAGGTCGAATGGCCCATTGAGGAAGAAGTTCTAGCAAACGAATAATTTCAAGGAGGCGGGAATGAAAGACCCGCAGAAATTTGACGAATTCATGACGGCATTGTCCCTGATTTCATTCGCACTCGGATTTGTCAGTTCGCTGGCCGGAGCGGCAATGCCGTACGTGAAAGGGGAAAGGAAATTTATGTTCTATCGATACATTGTTGAGGTTGCCACGTCAGCCATTGCCGGCGTTGTAGTGTTTTTGCTTCTTAAAGTCACGGACATTCCTGAAGAATGGATTGCAGCACTTACCGGAATCGCCTCATTTTACGGAACGAGGCTGATGAACGTTCTGTATGGACTGCTTGTCGGACGTCTCAAGATCATTTTTTTGGACTCCTCAAAGAACGAAGGGAGGAAAAAAGATGATGAGCAAACGTGAAATCACAGTGACGCCTAGAAGCGTCCTTAACGGAACTATTAAGCTGATTTTGATGTCAGCTTTTTATATTGCCGGAGCCTTGACAGAGAGCCAACTAGCTCTTTTCACAATCGACTCTCAAAAGGCGCGGATCAGCGAATTGGAAACCGAGACAGAGACGCAGCGCGTTGAAATCGACAATCTCACAAAGCGAGTCGCAGAGAACTCAAACAACCTGACGGCGATAGCTGAAATACGTCATGAACTGACAGCGATCAGGCTGGAGATGGCAACTTTGAAAGGACTACATAACAAATGACAGAGCAGAAACTACCGTTCTCACAATGGAATCCCATCATTGCTGAGAATTTTGTTAAGAAATGGGAAGGGCTGAGTCTTAAGGCCTATAAGTGCACTGCCGGAACGTGGACCATCGGATATGGTCACACGAAAGGCGTTCGTCCGGGTCAGGTTATTTCGCTTCTGCAGGCCGAAAGGTTTCTCCGGGACGATTTAGAAGATCACGCCGAAGACTTGGCGCCTTATGTAACCTGCAGATTGACGCGAGGACAATACATCGCACTCCTTGATCTGGCCTTTAACCTCGGAGTTCCTGCAGTGGCCAAATCTCACACACTGCAGTATTTGAATGCCGGAGATTTGGAGAAAGCAAAAAAAGGTTTTCTATCGTTCTCTAAACAGAAACAGCTCAATCCGGATGGATCGATCAAACGGAGGCCAGACGGGACTCCGGACATGAAAACAGTTCCGGGCCTGTTGAACCGAAGAAAGGAGGAGGTAGACCTAATGTGAACCCGTTATCGATTTTCAAATATGGCGCCGGTGCGTTAATCGTGCTTGGCGCTTATTTTTTCGGCCTGAATCAAGGGCACAACTCGGAGCAATTAAAAAATGCTCGATCTCAAATTTCCCAACTGATAGCAACGGTTCAGAATTATGAAACGCAATACAAAAATCAGGCGATTGCTCTGGCAGAGCTCCGTATCGCTGAATCTAGCGCTCGTAATGATGTTGAGCGGATGCGCAACCGAATCAACATCCTCGAAAATAGAGCTAAAACCACTGCAGCTCGAGACTCAGTTCAATGCCTCCGATTGGAACAAGAGGGTAGACAGCTACTTCTTGAAGCAAGATCGGCTATTGACTACTGTAGAAGGGCACTTAGCTGGAAATAGCGGCGCCGGCGATAAATAGCAGGAGGAGGAAAAATGGAGAACGAATTACAGAAGTACGGTATCAAGAACAGCGACAGGACCAGATGTGAAGTGTGGACGAGGGTGATGGGGTACCACCGTCCGATCGACTCGTTCAACATCGGTAAGCAGGGCGAAGTGATGGAGCGAAAATACTTTGACGAGAAAAAGTGTTGCTGTCGCAAATAACATCTAATGTGCTATTTTGAGAGGGTCTCTGGAGATCCTCTCCGGATCAACCTGAGACACGTTTGAAATAGCACTCGAAAACATGAAAAATATACTTTTTTTGTACGTGTCTCAAAAATTTGCCATTGATTTTTAATAATAATCCTGTTCCAGTTGGGGCCACCACCTTCTTAATTCTATTTATGACAACGCCTCAGTCTTTTGAGAAGGAAAGGTTAAAAACGAATCATTAGAAGTTCTGATAGAATTGCACTTCTGCACAATGGTGATCTCTTCATCATTAGGCCCCATAGCTCAGTTGGTTAGAGCAGTCGACTCATAATCGATTGGTCACTGGTTCAAGTCCAGTTGGGGCCACCACCTCATCTATTAAATCCAATTAATTGAAGTCAGGATGGAACAGATTCTGAACCCCGGCCTTCTGTAAACGTTATTATCCTCTTTCAGGTCAGCAGAGCATTTGTCTTTGAAATTAAATGGCTCTGAAATTTTCTAATCCAGGGAACTGTTCTTGAAATGATTCAAAACAGTCTCAGGGTTCTTTGCATATTTTCCCGATAGGAAATCTTTGCTAGAGTTAGTAAGGTGCTCTATGCCTTGTTTAAGTTGAGTTCCCCGCGTAAGCGGGGATGAACCGTTGCGAGTTCTCATGCGTTCGATATAACGCTTGAGTTCCCCGCGTAAGCGGGGATGAACCGAGGCAGGGCATAATGCTATGCCCATTAATGTTGAGTTCCCCGCGTAAGCGGGGAGGAGCCTCGCTCGGCGTCGGCCTTATTCCCCTGTAAAGAGAGCTCCCGCGTGAAGGAGATGTACCGGTCTCTCAGATGTGAGCAAAAAGAGCCAAAGATTTTTCTAGTAGGTCCAGTCGTAGGCTTAATAGTGAAGATCGTGGCGGAAGTGATCAAAAAAGCAGTCTATGAAAAAATCCTCTCAAAGGACGGAGTTCCGTTAATAAATAACCGCTTTTCTTGTCTTTTATTGTCAACTTGATATTTAGAAATTGTCGGTTATCTCAACCAGTTGCGAAATCTCGAATTTCTTACCCTGCGGACAGGTTCATAACCAAATAAAAAATTAAAGAGAGGTTAACCATCTCTTTTATGTTGAAATTTTCGACTACTTAATGATCCTAATCCTATCAAAATGAAATAGTCAATTTTCTCAAGGATTTCTTCAGGTTGTGAACACCCCAAAAATTTGGAATTTTTATCTAGGTAAAAAATGATTACCCTTTAAGCCGACAACCTAACTTTCAAAATAATGAAAGTTTCTTGCATGTTTTGGATGTAATAAAGTGTAATACGATGTCGTAAGAACAATTACCCTTTTGATTTTATGCGCTACTGGGCAAAATATAGAAAAGACCACATCTCGGGAGTTGGGCGGATTCATTTACTCCCTTGCCACCTACTCGATGTGGCAGCCGTCGGTTATTTGATGGTAACCAATAATTTGTTTGGAGCTGCTGATACTCTCAAACAAGTTGGTCTGGAAGGAGAAAGCGGAGCGCAGTTTTTTGCTTGGCTTCTTAGTTCTCATGACATAGGAAAGTTTGCTTGCTCGTTTCAAAGGGAGGTTTGGGTAGGCGGTCAGGAAGATTGCCGTGAACTTGTCTGCCAGAATTTTAGGCACGATGTTTTGGGTTACGCTTTCTGGAGAGAGATTTTTGAAGAGCCTGAGAAATTAGAAAAAGTTTTGCCAAAGTCCGAGTTGGGTACAGGAAGAAAAGCTGGAATCCTAGACATTTGGATATCTGTTACAACAGGACATCATGGTGTTCCTCCTAAACTGAAAGAAAATCTAAATAATTTCACTTCTCAAAATAAGAAAGACGCATTCCAATATTTAGAAGAGGCATTGAAACTTTTTCCCTTAGCGGAAATCCCAGTTTGTTTTAAACAAAAGGAGGTTAGGCATAGGACTAAGTATTACTCCTGGGTAATCTCCGGATTGGTAGTTCTTTGCGATTGGATCGGCTCTAACGAGAAATTCTTTCAATGGGTTGATGAGGAATTTCCGCTTAAGGTGTATTGGGAAAAGGCTCTGTCAGAAGCTGAACGTGCCTTGGCTATTCTTCCACCTTCACCCAAGGTTTCAGAGTTTCAAAATATCCGATCTCTATTTCCTTATATCCACACACCCTCTCCTCTGCAAGAGGTATCAACGGAAATTCAACTCAACAAAATCGGAGCCCAATTGTTTATTTTGGAAGATTTGACAGGGTCGGGGAAAACAGAGGCTGCATTAACATTGGCTAAGAGACTGATGAGCAGTGGGAGGGCGAATGGGATTTTTTATGCTCTTCCAACCATGGCGACGGCAAATGCTATGTACTCCAGGTTGGTTGATGTTCTGAGTAAATTGTACTTACCCGGCTCAAAACCGAGCCTCATTCTCGCTCATAGCCGCAGCCGGTTAATGGAAGGCTTTACCAGCAAAATATGGGATAACCTGTTAAAAGGTTCCTCAGAGTTTAACAACGAAACTCCTGTTTACGCAGGTTGTGCGAGTTGGTTTGCCGAAAGCAGCAAAAAGGCGCTTTTGGCGGATGTAGGCGTCGGCACGATCGATCAAGCCCTGATGGGTGTCTTGCAGTTTCGGCATAACAACTTAAGGCTTTTGGGGCTGGAGAAAAAGGTATTTATTGTCGACGAGGTTCACGCCTACGACGCGTACATGGGTAAAGAGTTAGAGCAGTTAATTAGTGTCTTGGCTTATTACGGTGCCCCGATAATTCTGCTGTCGGCGACCATGTCTCAGACGCAAAGGACCCAATATTTATCTGCTTTTCAATCTGTCTTGTCAGTCGAACCGTCAAAAGATTCGGATGTTGAGACGTTAAGCTATCCCTTATTTACAAAGGCCGATTCGAACGGTATTGAATCGATACCTGTTCTCTCGAATCGCCCGAGAAATATCGATGTTTCATGGCTCTCCTCAGAGAAACAGTGCATCGAATACATTATCGAGAAGGCATCTTCAGGCAAAAGCGTGGTTTGGATTCGGAATACCATTGATGATGCTCTACGGGCGTTTCGATCATTACTTTCTTCTAAAAAAATTGATCCGGAAAAAATCCTACTTTTCCACAGTAGATTTGCATTTAGCGACAGACAGAGAATCGAAGAGCAGGCGGTGTCAGAACTAGGCAAACGCAGCTCTTCTGAACGAGCGGGGAAAATCGTCATCGCAACTCAGGTCATCGAACAGTCACTGGACATAGATGCTGATGAGTTGATTTCGGACTTGGCTCCGATAGACCTGCTGGTACAAAGGTCAGGCCGTCTGCACCGGCATAATCGAGATGCTTCTGGGAGAGTAAAGGATACTGGAGCGGATGAGAGGGGAACTCCGGTTCTTCATATTTTGGCCCCTAGATGGGCGGAATCTCCCCAACAAGATTGGTATTCGGCAATGTTTCATGCAGGTGCCTACGTTTATCCGAATCATGCGCGACTTTGGTTAACTCAGAAAGTCTTGAGAGAACAAGGAACTATCCAGCTCCCAGATAATGCACGGCTTTTGATTGAATCCGTCTACGGTAATGGCTTAGATATTCCTAGTGGATTACAAGATAGCGCACTCGAAGACCGTGGTAAAGAATACTCCGCTAGGTCAATGGCAAAAAATAATTTAATCGTTTTCTCGGCGGGCTATTCATCGGTGAGCTTCCAGGAAGATCTGAGCTCTGCTGATTGGAATTCAGGCGTTTCGGATGACATTGACGATAGCTATTTCGCGGGTGATGTTTCTACCCGACTGGCATCAGAGTCAGTTAACATATGGCTGGCAAAGAATACGAATGGAAAAATTATCCCCTATTCAGGAGGAGACGGTCCGGAGGCGTGGGAGTCGAGCAGACTATCCGTTCGGAGAGGCTGGTGGGAGAAAAACAAAAATGCCTGCATTGGTCTGTCTGAAGACTGCTTGGAGGACTGGTGCAGAGAACATAAAAAAATAAGGACTATTCCCTTGTACTCCTCGTCGAGGAGAATTGCGATTTTTATACGGACAGAGAAGGGCTTGTCGGAAACAACAAAAAACAGGAGGAGTAATTGACGCAAATATCACTAATATCAGAGCAATGGATACCGGTCCGAGACAGGAAAGGTGTCGTCAGAAAAATCTCACCTCTTGAAATATTAGACGAAGAGATTGTGGACATTGCGGCTGAGAGGGCCGATTTTCAAACAGCACTGTGGCAGTTTTTAATTGGCCTCATCCAAACAACCCTGGCGCCGGAGGATGAAGACGCGTGGTTTGATATCTGGGAAGAAGGATTAGAAAAAGCGGATCTAGCTAAGGCATTTTCTAAGGTCGGGCCGGCGTTTATTTTTGGTCCCCAGAGCCCTTCATTCATGCAGGATTTTGACCAGCTGGAAGGAGAAGCGGTTCCTCTGGCCGCGCTTCTTCCGGAATCTCCGGGTGAGAACACCATAAAACATAATAAAGAATTTTTTATTAAGCGCGGAGAAAAAAGATTTTGTCCTCATTGTGCAGCAATGGCTCTATTTTCTTTGCAGTTAAATGCTCCCTCTGGAGGACAAGGGTATCGTACCGGCCTTCGCGGAGGCGGTCCGCTTACCACTCTAATTGAACTTCACAGTTACAAAGGCGACCGAAATGTTCCTCTTTGGCGCAAGTTATGGGCCAATGTTATGCCGGAGTTTGAGTCGAATCTGCCCGTACCTAAAGAATTTGATGCGGCGGTTTTTCCTTGGATGGGAAAAACAAGGACCAGCAAAGCTAAAGGGAGCGAGACGACTCCGGAACAAGTTAATCCTCTTCAGGCATACTGGGGAATGCCTCGCCGAGTACGGATCGATTTTGAGGATCTGGAAGAAGGGAGGTGTGATTTTTGCGGAGAGGAAAGTGATCAGCTGCTTTCAAAAATGAAAGTACAAAACTACGGGATCAACTATTCTGGTTGGGTTCATCCCCTGACACCCTACAGATGTAAGTTAAAAACTCCCGGAGAGTTAAATTCCGTAAAGCTTCAGCCGGGCGGCTTGGTTTGGAAGGATTGGCTCGGTTTAAATGAGGAAACAACCCGCAAGGATACAAAAGAAATTCCTGCGCTGGTTGTGGAAACTTTCAAACATCACATTGGTACTGAAACAAAACACGGCCTTTGGGGATTCGGGTACGACTTCGACAACATGAAAGTACGATGCTGGTATGAGCATCATCTTCCCCAATTATTGTCAAAAGAAATGCAGTCTTCCTTACAGGTTGCTCAAGACAAGGCTGCACGGACTCTTCTTGGGCTGAAAAGAGCATTCAGTAAATTAAATCGTGAGTGTTCTTATTTGGACGTTGAGTTTTGGAATCTTACTCAAAATCTGTTTTTAGGTTTGATTAGGGAACTAGACGAGAAAAACTCCGACTCAGAATCACTCAGCGCTTTTATAAAAAACATAAATCGATTTGCACTGAATTTTTTTGATGACAGAACTTTTTCCTCTCAGATGAATCCAAAAGATTACAAAGAGTGTTCGGAAGCAAGAAAAAATTTATTGGCGAGTCTTTATGCCAAATCAAAATCTACTCCTAAGGAGGCGAAATGAGCTTTATTCGAGGAACCGAGTATGCCAATAAGCTGAACAGCTGGCATAACAATTTGGAAGAAGATCGGCAGCAGAGAGCTAGTTTGCGTAGATGCTCTTCGCTGCTGGATGTTTACACATCCTCAGGATTCCGGGATTTGCTATTTAAGTTAAAACCTCTGTGGGAAGGAAAAGCCGCTTGGCGTTTTACGGCTCTGGCTATCATTGCCGGCGTTGTGTCTCATGTATCGGAAAATGATCCCACCCTCTCATTTGCCGAACGGATGGCTCAGAAGAATGGCGGAGCACCCGTAATGAGCGAGCTGCGTTTTCGCCGACTATTAGCAGTCAGAACAGAAGAGGGGTTGTTTAGAGAGTTAAGACGAGCCGTAAAGCTTGCTGATGGCAGACTAAACATAGTTTCGCTGGCAGACGATGTTTTTAGGTGGTGCGCTGATAATCAAATGTTGGCTTTCAACAAAGGTCAAGATATTCGCCCAACAGATTTAATCCAGGTTCGCTGGAGTTTAGATTATTACGGCGCGTCAGATGACAACAATCAAGAGTAATTTTTAAGGAAAGAACAATGTCCAACTTTATTCAACTTCATTTCTTAACAGCCTTTCCCGCGGCTAATCTCAATCGAGACGATACTGGAGCTCCTAAAACTGTGATGTTTGGCGGTGCTACTCGACTTAGAATTTCCTCTCAGAGTCTGAAGCGCGCCTGGCGAACCTCTGAAGTCTTCTCCGAGCAATTGAAAAAACACATCGGAATCAGAACTTGCCGAATTGCCACTGAAGCCGCAAAGATTATGATGGACGGGGGTGTTGATCAGAAAACAGCTGTCAAGTGGGCAGCTGAGATTGCCAACAAACTAGGCAAAGCAAAAAAGGATAAGGATTCCAGTTCACTTGTAAATACAGAAACAGAGCAACTCGTCCATATTAGCCCTGAGGAGATGGAAAAAGTTAGGGTTCTTGCAAAGCGTCTTTCTGAAGAAAAGAGGGAACCAACTGAAGAGGAATTAGCCATCTTCCAAAATAAGAACCATGCTGTGGATATCGCTTTGTTCGGAAGAATGCTGGCAAGCTCGCCTAAATTTAATGTAGAAGCTGCTTGCCAAGTGGCTCATGCGATTGGAGTATCCGCTTCTGTTATTGAAGACGATTTTTTTACAGCGATCGATGATTTGAAGCAAGAGGCTGATGATGCAGGGGCCGGACACTTAGGCGAAACAGCATTTGGATCTGCTGTTTTTTACAACTATATCTGTTTAGATTTCGATTTGCTCGTTAAGAATCTTGACGGAGACGAACCTCTGGCCAAAAAAGCGGTTATTGCCTTGGTAGAAGCGGCGTTAACAACTCCTCCCACCGGCAAGCAGAATAGCTTCGGCAGCAGAGGTTATGCCCTTTGGGCGCTCGCTGAAAAAGGGGAATTCCAGCCTCGTTCCTTGGCTGCTGCTGTTTGCCATCCCATCTCCGGAAATAACATGATCTCAGATGCGATCACAAGGTTGGAGACATTCCGAGAAAATTTGAACTCTGTTTATGGACAGCAAACCGCTTTCAGGAAATTTGATGTCACAAAACCGTCGGGATCTATGTCCGAATTGCTTGAATTCGTTGGTCAGTGAGCGAGTTATGGATCAATTTCTGATATTTCAACTATTCGGGCCAATGGCGTCGTGGGGAGAGTGTGCTCCGGGCGGAGTTAGGCAAACGCTGGGTATTCCCACAAAATCAGCATTGCTGGGAATTCTTGAGGGTGCTGTGGGCATTACGAGAGATCGGGAGAAAATGCATGGGGCCTTTGCAGCAAACTATGAGTTTGTAATTTGCGGAAGTGAAAACCCCGTTTGGGCTCAGGATTTTCATACTGTCCAGGTTCCTAAAGAAAATAAGAAGATTCTTTATTTAACTCGTAAAGAGGAACTCTCTAACCCTGAACAGCTCGAGACGATACTCTCTACTCGAGATTATCTAAGCGACTCTTGGTGGCTTGTAGCTGTTAAAGCCAAGCCACAGGCACCCTATTCGCTAGAGGAACTTAAAGAGTATATGGAGCGTCCGACGTTCACACCGTATTTGGGCCGGAAGAGCAATCCTTCAGGTTTGCCCTTTTGCCCTCAGATTATGAGCGGAGATCTCAAAGGTGTCTTAGGGAGCTGCTCTAAAAAATTTAAGGAGAAATTAAATTCGGTGGGCCTCAATCTTCCGGAACTCCAGGCAGATGGCTATTGGGAGGGAGAGTGTCAAGATCTCAAACCGAAATTTATTATTAGAAGAAGAGACGTACCGCTTAGCCGCACTAAATGGTTGTTTGAGGAGAGAACCATTAATTACGGAGAAGTGTTAAACAGGGAGGATTCGCAATGTACTACTCCAGAATAACCCTTGACCTTGCGAAATTACCTCCGGGACGCCTAAAGGAATTAATAACGAAAGGGAGCTACGCTCTTCACCAGTGGGTATGGCTGCTCTTCACGGATGACGAAACAAGGAAATTCCTTTTCCGAGAAGAAGAGGGGCAGGGCTTCTTAAGATTCTATGTTCTTTCTGAAAATGCTCCTACGAAGAACGATCTATTCCAGATAGAGACAAAAGAATTTAAACCAAAGCTTAGAAAAGGGGATCGCCTTATTTTTTCTTTGAGGGCCAATCCTACGGTTTGTCGAAAAGGCAGAAGATACGACCTATTTATGGACTTAAAGAAGAGGGTACCCCAGCTTGAAAGGCAGGATCTCCTAATACTTCAACAGGCAGAAGCAGCGGAATGGTTAAAAAGGCAAGGGACAGGAGCAGGCTTTTCCCTAATTTCATCAAATGTGGAGAGTTATCAAGGGAAGTGTGTGTATGGGAAAAACGGAGACCGAATCACATTCTCTATCATGGATTTTTCCGGAGTTTTAGAGATTTGTGATCCTGAGAAATTTCTAAGAAAACTCCTGATCGGCTTTGGGAAGGAGAAAGCTTTCGGGTGTGGTCTCATGCTGATTAGAAGGCAGGTGGCCTGGTGATTCCTCCTCTTGGACCGATCATGCTCAAGGACCGTATTTCGATGATTTTTTTGAGATACGGTCATCTAGATGTGATAGACGGAGCATTTGTACTGGTTGACCAGAACGGAGTCCGAACGCATATTCCAGTTGGATCTGTGGCTTGCATCATGCTGGAGCCGGGTACGCGCGTTTCCCATGCTGCGGTCAAGTTAGCCTCTGTAGTTGGAACTCTTCTCGTTTGGGTCGGGGAAGCTGGTGTTCGTCTGTATTCATCCGGTCAACCGGGAGGTGCCAGATCTGATAAATTGCTGTATCAAGCGCGCCTGGCTTTGGATAAGGAACTTAGGCTCAGGGTTGTTCAAAGAATGTACGAGTTACGCTTTAAGGAACGGCCTGATAAAAATCTATCCGTCCAACAATTGATGGGCATAGAAGGCTTCAGAGTTAAAGAAACCTATAGGCTCCTGGCACAGAAGTATAGGGTGATTTGGCATGGCCGTCGTTATGATCCTAAAGATTGGGAAAAAGGTGATATCGCGAATCGCTGTATCAGTGCTGCAACCTCCTGTTTGTACGGCATAACAGAAGCTGCAGTTTTGGCGGCAGGCTATGCGCCGGCAATCGGTTTTATTCACAGCGGTAAACCTCTATCGTTTGTGTATGACATCGCAGATATCATCAAGTTTGACGCCATAGTTCCAAAAGCATTTGAGATAGCGGCGCAGAAGCCTCCCGAACCGGACAGAGTTGTTCGACTGGCCTGCAGAGATATCTTTAGAAGGACCAAACTGACTGAACGAATCATTCCCATGATCGAAAATGTTTTGGCTGCGGGAGGAATCGAGCCTCCTAAACCGGGCACCGGCGATTCCTGAACCTGATACGCTCGGAGACTCAGGTCATAGAGGAAAAGGCTAATGACAATGGTGGTCGTAGTTACAGAGAACGTTCCTCCAAGGTTAAGAGGCAGATTAGCGATCTGGCTGTTGGAAGTTCGAGCTGGTGTATACGTGGGAGATGTTTCTAGGAGAGTGAGAGAAATGATTTGGAATCAAATGACGCTCCTCTGTGAGGATGGGAACGTCGTCATGGCATGGGCGACGAACAATGAAACTGGATTTGATTTTCTAACCTTTGGTAAAAATAGACGAATCCCGGTTGAGATGGACGGTCTTCGCTTGGTTTCGTTTATACCGTCGTCTTAATTCGTTAGTTAATGCTCTTTAAAAATTTCGATTAAATGCCTAAAGTATGAATAGACGGATTTATACCGTCTTTAAGTGAGTTCCCCGCGTAAGCGGGGATGAACCGGTGTCAAAAGAGGCGCCAGCAGTTTTCGTCTCAGAGTTCCCCGCGTAAGCGGGGATGAACCGATGAATTGCAGTCTTTAGCTGAAATGCTTAATGAGAGTTCCCCGCGTAAGCGGGGATGAACCGAAAGTTATTATGTTAAAAACAGCTAAAGTAGCCGAGTTCCCCGCGTAAGCGGGGATGAACCGTCGATGGATTCAAGGCAAACACTGAAAAACACGAGTTCCCCGCGTAAGCGGGGATGAACCGACATTCGACTCCTTCTTCATAATCCTCCAATCGAGTTCCCCGCGTAAGCGGGGATGAACCGGTCTCCGACCTCAATGTTAGTACCGTTAATTTGAGTTCCCCGCGTAAGCGGGGATGAACCGTTTGTTTCGACGCCGATACCGCCGCCTTGATCGAGTTCCCCGCGTAAGCGGGGATGAACCGTTAAATTGTCTATGTACGCTTTCAGCTAACCAGAGTTCCCCGCGTAAGCGGGGATGAACCGTACCCTTATTGTGCCTACGCATATAGCTATAGGGAGTTCCCCGCGTAAGCGGGGATGAACCGGAACGATTTCTCAGGCCGCCGTGTCCAAGTGGTGAGTTCCCCGCGTAAGCGGGGATGAACCGGTAGGCGCCATGGCATCGGCGGTTCTGATGTTGAGTTCCCCGCGTAAGCGGGGATGAACCGCTGCTATCGCTCGAGAGTTGGGAATAACGCCGTGAGTTCCCCGCGTAAGCGGGGATGAACCGACTTGGAGCTCACGCTCCTTGGCAGTGCGATTAGAGTTCCCCGCGTAAGCGGGGATGAACCGACAAATTGGAACCACCCTGGCGAGAGCAATTGAGAGTTCCCCGCGTAAGCGGGGATGAACCGACAACGCGGCGGCGCCCATTTTTAATGTCTCAGAGTTCCCCGCGTAAGCGGGGATGAACCGGTCGAACACTTTCTTTTCCACGGCGTCGAAGTGAGTTCCCCGCGTAAGCGGGGATGAACCGGGAGACGACGGGGAGCGAAAGGAGGAAACAGAGAGTTCCCCGCGTAAGCGGGGATGAACCGGGATTGGAAATATTGAGCCCGTGAAAACTAATCGAGTTCCCCGCGTAAGCGGGGATGAACCGGTCGACCTCAATAGAAATTTGAAATTAGGCGCGAGTTCCCCGCGTAAGCGGGGATGAACCGTAAGCCTGATCAGCACGCTCTCTTCTCTGATGGAGTTCCCCGCGTAAGCGGGGATGAACCGCACCAACAAATATCGATGCCTTCGATCGACTTGAGTTCCCCGCGTAAGCGGGGATGAACCGTATTGGAAGGCGCCCCAGGCATAGATTTAGAGGAGTTCCCCGCGCAAGCGGGGATGAACCGGCACAAGCCCGCACGAATATCGGAGCCGCCAAGAGTTCCCCGCGTAAGCTGGGATGAACCGGTCAGCAACGTAACCTAGACGATCTAAATCCTGAGTTCCCCGCGCAAGCGGGGATGAACCGTCAACTGGACAATGGCCCACGACGGCTTAGAGAGTTCCCCGCAAGCGGGGATGAACCGACTGATTGATGTTGAAAATCCAACAGCTATGCGAGTTCCCTGCGCAAGCGAGGGCGGACCGATGGATTGGGTCATCGATCATCTCGATGTCAAAGAGTTCCCCACAAGCGGGGATGGACCGTGGATTCAGCAATAATTCAAGAAGACCTCCGCTTCTTTCCTCATTATGTTATTGGAGGGGTTGATCAAAAAAACAATTTCTTCTTTCCCTTTACTGCTGAGTTGTACACGTACATGGAAGTGAACCGTAATGATGGATTTTTCAACGGTTTAATTTCAAGTACTAGATGAACCGTAGTCACTTACTGTCTTAGATATTGTTGTTGGAAATCCTTCTGCGAAAAGAGTCGGAATTGATAGAAACTATCTTTCTATTCGTATTAATTCACTATCATCTCCAAAGCCTTTTAGGCTTCTCTTTCTAATTCGAAAAAGAAGGTTTTGCTCAAGAATTTAGTGCGCTAAAAGTATTAATAAAATCACAATATTGATTAAAGAACATACCTTCTATCAGCCAGATGGCTTTGAAGGATGAAAGCTCATCACCCATTGTGCCTATTCATGGTCGAGCACAATAAGCGCAAGTTCTAGAGTTGTAGAATGTTTCTTTTGGGATTTTTTTGAAAAAATAGATAAATGGCAGAATGTCAAAATTTTGAACAGTTTGGATTAGCCCCGAATTTGCTTTCCGCAATTAAACGAATGGGATATACAAAGCCGACCGCGATCCAATGTAAGGCAATCCCAGTCGTTCTTCAAGGACGCGACGTTATGGGAGCGGCCCAGACCGGAACTGGCAAAACCGCTAGTTTTGGACTTCCTGTCCTTCAAAAACTTTTGCCATTAGCAAATACAAGCACATCTCCGGCGCGTCATCCTGTACGAGTTTTGATTCTATCTCCGACAAGAGAGTTGGCAGATCAAACAGCAGAGGCACTTTCAAATTACGCAGCTGATACACCCATCCGAATTGGCGTTGTTTATGGCGGGGTGGATATCAAACCTCAAGCTGAGGCATTAAGGAAGGGCGTGGAGATTTTGATCGCGACACCCGGACGCTTATTGGATCATCTCGAGCAGAGAAACACTAATCTTAATCAGAGCGGCATTGTCATTTTGGATGAAGCCGACCGTATGTTGGATATGGGCTTTCTGCCGGACATCTCCAGGATCCTGAATGCGCTTCCCAAAAAGCGCCAGAATCTGATGTTCTCAGCTACGTTCTCTCCGGAAATTAAGAAGTTAGCCGGAAATTTCTTGACTGATCCTGTTGTTATCGAGGTGGCTCGCCAAAACGCGACCGCAGCTACCATTAAACAGGAGGTCTTCTCTGTTAACGAGCTTCAAAAAACGGATGCTTTAGTGGAACTTCTGAAAACCCGCGGAGAAGACCCCGATGGCAAACCGCTCCAGACAATCGTATTCGTCAATGCAAAATTGACGGCGCGTAGACTTGCACGTGAATTAGAAAAATGTGGATTCAATGCTGATGCAATTCATGGAGACAAAACCCAAGAAGAGCGCTTGAAGCTGTTGAAAGATTTCAAGGATGGAACCTTAAATATCATGGTGGCGACGGATGTCGCAGCCCGCGGTTTGGACATTGCCGAGCTGCCGCTCGTGATTAATTACGACGTTCCATTTGTTCCTGAGGACTATGTTCATCGAATTGGCAGAACAGGTCGCGCAGGAAGTTCGGGCCTGGCATTGATGCTGGTTACAGACAAAGATAAGAAGAGTTTTGATGCGATTCGCAAGCTGACGAGGGTAAATTTAATCCCGCAGGAGCTTGATCCTGAACCTCGCAAGAGAGCAAGATTTCCACGAAAGTTTTCCTCAAGTACAGATGCTTGGAAAGCTCCTCGCAAGCCGGAGGATCCATTTTTCTCACGGCCCTATGTACCAGGTCGTTCTTCTGGAAAGAAACCCGCCCCACAAAATTTCTCAAGATCTGTCTCTGGGGAGAAGAGAGAAGTTGCAGTTCTGTTAGGTGGAACAGGCCGCAGAAACTAGGCTTTAATTTGGAATCTCGTTCTCCAACGCTTAACTGCCTCTGAATAAAACTCGTCGAGAGTATCGAAAGCAAAAGGTTTGAATCCTAGGTGAGTCCAGGCACGTGCGGCTTCTTCTTCGGGCTTGCTTCGATCAATCGCTGGGGCCAATGTCTGTTTAGAGAGCTTGTTCCCCTTCTTGTCTAGTACAAGCGGGATGTGCATGTACCCTGGTGTAGTTAAACCTAATGCTATCTGAAGCAAAATTTGTCGCGGCGTGTTGTCTATCAAGTCAGCACCGCGGACAACGTGTGTCACGCCCTGGAATCCGTCATCGACGACAACGGCGAGTTGATAGGCCCAGAGTCCGTCGGCTCTCCGAATAACAAAATCGCCGATTTCTCTCAAAACGTTCTGTTTAAACGTACCTTGCCATCTGTCATTGAAAGAGATGAAACCGTCGTCTACAAGAAAGCGCCACGCACGAATCGGTGCACCGCCTGTTCCATGGCGACAAGTTCCGGGATAGGCGCCCTGTGGCAAGCCGGCAGCTAAGCAGGCGGCTTCGATTCTTTTGCGAGTGCAAGCACACCCATAGGCCAGACCTTTACCGATTAAAAAGTTGAGGGCCTGTTGATAGGCCTCAATTCGAGTTGACTGTCTGAGAATTGGACGATCTGAGTGTAGCTTGAACGCTTCGATGGTTTCGAGCTGATCCTCTGCTGCCCACGCAGGTTCACGAGGCGGATCAATGTCCTCGACGCGAATAATCCACGTACCTCTATGAGCCCTGGCATCGAGGTAGCTCGCAAGAAGACAGGCTAAGCTTCCGGCGTGTAGATGACCGGTAGGGGATGGGGCAAAGCGTCCGACGTAATGACTCAAAAAAATCTCCTCAAACTAATAATGAAATTTTAGTCTGAAGAGATTATGAGTTCACTCTTCCTTTTCCTTCTTCGGAGGAGGATTTTCAATCATAGACTGCGGGACTCCAATGATGGCTGCAGCCTGTGCGGGAGGAACATGTTGCGCCGGCGGAACTTGTCCGATGGCTTTTGCACTCACAGAAGGGTCTGCTGCTCCAACATGACCTGTGGGCGAAGGTGCTTGCAAATTGGAAGGTACAGAAGCGGTGGTTCCGGAAACCTGAGCATTGAATGCGACCGGCGCCGGAGTCGGAGAGACAGTAACACCGTAGGACGGTCCAGGCATCACGATGCCGTTGGCAACACAGGCGTCATTGATGGCGTTCAAAAAAGATGCCTCGAGTCGATACGGCTCCATCAACTCAATCGGATCGACCCAAACGACAAGCTCAACGTTAATGCCGAAATTGCCGAAACCGGTAATTCCGCATTCGACCTCATGAAGCGGGTCGGGCTTAATACAGTAGGGAACCGAGACGGCTGCCTTTTCAATGATTTCTTTAACCTTGCGGAAGTCAATGCCGTATGGAATTGAGAAGGGATAAATCTTGCGAACGCCTCGGCGGTCCATCGTGAAATTGGTAAACGATCCGTTAATCAGAGAAGCGTTCGGAATGATGATTGCCTGACCAGTCGGCGTCACGATGCGCGTAGCGCGAATGGTGATCATGGTCACTCGACCGATATGACCGCTCGGTGTGGCAATAATATCGCCCAAGCTCACGGCGCGTTCGGAAATCAGAATCAAACCGGCAACCGAGTTATTAACGATGGTCTGCAATCCGAAGCCGATGCCCACAGATAAGGCGGAAACTAAGATTGCCAAATGTGTGATCGGGAGACCGATCATCGACAGGCCCATCAGAATACCGATCGCCAATATGCCCCAATGAATGAAGCGGGCGAACATCGAAAGGGATTCGGGACGTACGGAATTGTGGCGAGAGCCGAATTTCTTAATGCTTTCTTCGCTAAGCTTGCCGAGCCAGTAGGCAACAAGAAAAACGAGGCAGAATTCGAGAATATCGAACGTATCGATTTGACTGCCGCCAGCTGTAAATAACGGCACATGTAGGGGTTGGAGTATCCCTTCAGAGCCGTTCAGTATTTTGTCCAAAAAAGAATCCATGATTTGTTTTCGGTGTTTTGGTAGAACTTCAGCATAAAAAAGAGCGCCGTAAAAAAGCGCTCTTTTGTCTCAAATCGGATACAAAACTTTAGCGAGAAGCTTCTAAAGATTTTTCAAGAAAATCTGACAAGTCCGTGACTTCCTCGATACACAAATCATGTCCGACCCCGTCGTAGCCCTTGGACCAGAGATCCGTTGCCCCGAGTTTTCTGAGTTCCTTGACGCTGATTTCGGGATACACGGGAGGTACGTCATTGTCTTCTTTTCCATAGGTCAAGAAAATCGGAGAAAGGATGCCCTGACCTACATGCTCAATATCGTCAGCAGACTCAATGGGCAGATAGCCGCTCAGGCAGAAGATGCCGCCGATCGGACGATCGAGTTTCAGGGCCGTGTAAAGCGCAACGCAGCCGCCCTGTGAGAAACCACCTAAGAAGATTCGATCCCGTCTAATGCCTTTCGTCTCTTCCAAGGCAATTAAACGCTCTGCAATACGGGCGCTTTCAACAAGTGCCGGTTCGTCGCTGGCACCGATTCCGTCGGTATCGAGAAGGTCAAACCAGCCGCGCATCAAAAAACCTTTATTTGCTGTGATCGCACGTTCAGGCGCAGTCGGAAGAATCAAACGAGCCTGTTCAACGGGCGCGCCGCATGCGGCAAGTTCTTCTCTGAAGTGTTCGAAGTCCGATCCGTCGCTGCCCAAGCCGTGAAGCATGATGATGGCGCTATCTGCTTTGCCTTCCTTCGGGTCAATGATTTTTGCATCAATGACATGAGGCTGAGGTGCAGATTTTGGGCGGAAAGCCTTAACGACATTGGGACGGGTTTCAAGGGCCGGACCGCCGATTAAATCAATACAGTAGGGCACTGCCGCAAAAATGCCGTGGATGCCCTTTGACGGAATACCTTCTAGGGTTTCAGCGATGGCCTTTGGCTGTCCCGGAAGGTTAATGATCAAAGCGGCATGATCTTCGATTTCGCGCAGCACGCCGACCTGACGGGACAAAATCGCGGTCGGCACAAAGGCAAGAGAGACCGCACGCATTTGCTCTCCGAATCCCGGAAGGGTACGAGTAGCCACAGCCAACGTGGCTTCCGGCGTCACATCGCGGCGAGAGGGACCAGTCCCTCCGGTTGTCAAAATCAAATCACAGTTTTCCTGATCACAAAGTTCCTTGAGCGTTGCCTCGATAAGCGGCTGTTCATCAGGAATGAGTTTTTCCACAACCTCATAATCAGAAAGCAGGGCTTTTGCCAGCCATTCTTTCAGAGAGGGAATGCCTTTGTCCTGATAAGTGCCGGAAGAGGCACGGTCGGAAATGGAAACCAGACCGATTTTTGCTTTGCTATTCTTCATCGTCTTCCTCCTCGGTGACTTCCAACACGATCGGAGGAAGAACCATTGCGTAGATCAGTTTGTAGAGTGCGCGGGCGGATTTCGGAGGCTTGTTGCCTTCGGCTTCTTTACGAGCATTGCGGATAAGCTGACGAACTTCCTGAACATTGACGTCAGGGAACTGAGCAATAAATTTTGTCAGAGCGGCATCATCTGCAATCAACGCATCTCTCAGACGTTCACTCTTGTGAAGCGCGGCGACGGCCGCTTTATCGTTGCCGGTGGCTCGGTCGATGGCCTGACGAACAGCATCTCCGTCTAAGGCTCTCATGTATTTGCCGATGAGCTGGAGCTGACGGCGTTTGGCGCCGAAGGAGGGAACACGGTGATACTCCTCAATGGCTTTAAGAATGACTTCGGGAAGTTCAATTTTTGCCAGCGTTTCGGCACCCAGTGTGGTCAGCTCTTTACCGAGATCCTGCAGATGCTCGGCCCTTCTTTTCAATTCACTTTTGCTCGGACCGCTGTACTCTTCTTCAAGGTTTTCGTTTGTATTCTTCATGTTAGCCTGTCCTTCTTTAGTAAGATTTGCATCAAGCGCTATCATAATCTCCAATCTTTAGTTTCCGCTTCAAAATATGAGTCAAACTCCCACAATAAGTAGCTCAGAAGAGCTTTGTTCCTTGGTTTCGTATGCTTTAGACACAGCGCTTTCTCTAGGTGCAACTGCCGCCGCGGTAGAAGTCAGTGAAGAGAAGGGGACATGTGTCACGGTAAGAAACCAGGAAACGGAATCCATTGAACACACCCATGACAGAGATTTCGGAATTACTGTCTATCTTGGTAAATCAAAGGCTGTGGCTTCCAGCGGAGACTTTCGCAAGGTGTCGATCTTAAGAACGGTCAAAGCGGCGCTTGATATGGCGCGCTACACCACACCGGATGAATGCAACGGCCTGCCGGATAAGGACCGACTTTGCACGAATCCTCGTCAGCTCGATCTCTTCCATCCATGGGACATCTCGATTGAAGAACAAGTTCAAAAGGCTGTTGAAGCAGAAAAAGCAGCATTGGATGTCGATAAACGCGTGGTGAATTCCGACGGTGCAATGGTTACGACAACAATCGGTTCGTTTATTTTGGGAAACACCGAAGGCTTTTTGCACGGCTATCCTTTTAGCGACCATTCGATTGACACCTCAGTGATCGCCGAGGATGAGAATGGTATGCAGGTGGGCTCCTGGCACACCTCCGGCGTTTCGTCAATGGATTTGCTCTCGCCGCAGCAGGTCGGCATGATCGCCGGCCAAAGAGCTGTAGACCATCTGTCTGCACGCGGTTTAGCGACCCGCAAGTGCCCGGTCGTTTTTGAAGCACCGGTTGCTAAGAGCTTATTCAGAACCTTTGTTCATGCGGCAAGCGGTTCTGCGTTGTACCGCAAGACCTCCTTCCTCGAAGGAATGCTCGATAAACCGATTTTCCCCGATCATCTTTCCATTTTGGAAAATCCATTCATCCCGCGTTACTGGGGCTCGGCGCCGTTTGACGATGAGGGGGTTCGCCCGTCTGAACGCCTGGTCGTTGACCACGGTGTGCTGAGCGGTCTTTTCCTGAGCAGCTATTCGGCTCGTAAGTTGGGAATGACAACGACCGGAAATGCCGGCGGTCCTTATAACCTCATCTTCTCCGAAGCACCGGAGGCTTCCGAAAAAACGCTTTCTGCATTGCTCTCACGCATGGGAACGGGCCTCTTGGTCACCGAGCTGATCGGGCAGGGCGTCAATTACACCACGGGAGATTTCTCTAAAGGCGCATCTGGTTTTTGGGTGGAAAACGGCAGGATCGCTTACCCGGTAGAAGGTATTACGGTTGCCGGCAATCTCAAAGACATTTTCATGTCCTTTGAAGCGATGTCGGACGATGTAGATTTGAACGGATGTTACCTCAACGGATCGGTGCTGATCAGAGAAATGACCGTTGCCGGTAATTCTTAAGTCTGCAAAAAGCCGATCCTGCTAATTTCTTTACAGAAGTCCAAAATATTTCTTTCAAATTATTACAATTGAGGACCGATAACTAAAGAATCTTGCAGGAGAAAAAATGCAGAAAAAAGATATTGACTGGAGCAAATTAGGCTTCGGCTATACACCGACGGATTATCGCTTCGAAGCTCACTGGAAAGACGGCAAATGGGATGAAGGTAAGATGATTACTGATCCCAACATCGAACTGTCTGAAGCTGCCTGCGTGTTTCATTATGCTCAGTGCTGTTTTGAGGGCTTAAAGGCTTATACAACGGTCAAAGGCGACATCGTTACCTTCCGTCCTGATTTGAACGCAGAACGTATGATGGACAGTGCCGAACGTCTGGAAATGCCGGCTTTCCCGAAAGAAAAATTCATTCAGGCCGTCAAAGACGTTGTCGCAGCCAACGCGGCTTGGGTTCCGCCTTACGGCACCGGCGCAACACTGTACATCCGCCCGGTCATGATCGGCTCCGGTCCTCAGATCGGTGTGGCACCGGCTCATGAGTTTATCTTCAGAATTTTCGTGATGCCGGTCGGCGCATATTTCAAAGGCGCTATCAAGCCGCTTAAGCTGACAGTTCCTGAATTTGACCGTGCTGCTCCCCGCGGAACAGGCCATATCAAAGCCGGCCTGAACTATGCCATGAGCCTGCATCCCACAATGGAAGCTCATCGTCACGGTTATGCCGAAAACATTTACCTTGATCCGGCTACTCGTACCTACATTGAAGAAACCGGCGGCGCTAACTTAATCTTCGTCGACAAGGAAGGCACGATCATTGTTCCGAAGTCCGATTCCATCCTTCCTTCCGTCACACGCCGTTCTTTAATCGAAGTGGCTAAGAGATTGGGCTACAAAGTGGTTGAACGCCCTGTTAAATTAGCCGAACTCAAAGATATGGCTGAAGGCGCACTTTGCGGCACGGCTGCTGTCTTAGCTCCGATCGGCATGGTCAACACTCCTGACGGCGATATCTACTTCCCGTCCGGCATGGAAAAAATGGGCCCTGTCTGCACCAAGCTCAGAGAAACACTGACCGGTATCCAGATGGGCGAAATCGAAGGCCCCGAAGGCTGGGTCGTTAAGATTGACGCTGAATAATTTTTGCTGAACCGCAAAAGCAAACGCCCGGAGAATCCGGGCGTTTTGCGTTGAAGCTTGGGAACTTTCGGGTTCCCGTGCATTCAGGAATTACTTATGAGCGCGGTTTTTAAGACGCTCTTTCCAAATGCCGACCTGCTTTGCAACCTGAGAAGGTGCTGTGCCGCCGGTATGGTTGCGGGAAGCAATAGAGCCTTCGAGGGTCAGGCTGTCATAAACATCTTCACCGACTTTATCGCTGAATTCTCTTAATTCCTCAAGCGTGAGGTCGTGCAGACCGCAGCCTTTCTCGGAAGCGAGGCGTACAGCGCAACCGACGGCTTCGTGAGCGTCACGGAAGGGCAGGCCTTTGCGAACGAGGTAGTCTGCAAAGTCCGTGGCAGTCGGATAGCCGAGCATGACAGCTTCACGCATACGGGCTTTGTTGACCTGGATGCCGGGGATCATTTCGATGAAAGCGCGCAGAGTGTCTTTGACGGTATCAATCGTGTCAAAGAGCGGTTCTTTGTCTTCCTGGTTGTCCTTGTTGTAGGCAAGCGGCTGTCCCTTCATCAGCATCAGAAGCCCCATCAGGTGACCGACTACGCGTCCGGATTTGCCGCGGGCAGCTTCCGGAACGTCCGGATTCTTTTTCTGCGGCATGATGGAGGAACCCGTCGTGAATCTGTCGGGCAGCATGATGTATGCGAAGTTAGTGTTCATCCAGTAGATGAGCTCTTCGGACATACGGGAAATGTGGATCATGATGAGCGAAGCGCAGGAGCAGAACTCAATCGCGAAATCACGGTCGCTGACGGAGTCCAGAGAGTTCTGAGTGACGCCTTCAAATCCGAGGAGTTCAGCCGTGTACTCACGGTCGATCGGATAAGTGGTACCGGCGAGCGCTGCAGCGCCGAGCGGAGAACGGTTTACGCGTTTGCGGCAGTCAGCCAAGCGTTCGCGGTCGCGCTCGAACATTTCGGCATAAGCCAGGCAGTGGTGGCCGAGCGTGACGGGCTGAGCAACCTGCATGTGGGTGTAGCCTGGCATGATGGTGTCGATGTTCTTTTCGGCAACCGTCAGCAGGGACTCCTGCAGATGAGAGAGAAGATCCATGATCTGGTCGATCTCATTGCGCAGGTACAAACGAATGTCTAAAGCAACTTGGTCATTACGGCTGCGGCCGGTATGAAGGCGCTTGCCGGCGTCTCCGACAAGTTCCGTTAGGCGGGCTTCAATGTTGAGGTGCACATCTTCGAGTTCAAGCTTCCACTCGAAGCGGTTTTCTTTGATTTCCTGAAGGATCTGACGCATACCGCGTTCGATGTCGTTCAAATCGTCTTTGGAAATAATGCCGCATTTGGCAAGCATCTTGGCATGGGCCACGGAGCCTGCGATATCGGCTTCGGCCATACGCTTGTCAAAGTTCACGCTGGCGGTGTAACGAAGGACAAATTCGGCCATAGGCTCAGAAAAGCGTCCGCTCCAAGCTTCTTTTTTGGAGGCAAGCGGATCGGCATGAACTGAGAGAGGATTGTGTTGGGCCATAACTTTTGCAGTCAGTAATGAAAAAAGGTCAATTATAGCTAGTAATGACTCAATTGTCGGGTAACGGTTTGTCTACAAAAGAATTTCTTTGTTTTTCGACCTGTTTTTTAAGCGCGATTGTTAAGGTCTGTATAACGCGGTTCTTGCCCGAATTGTTAAACTCCTACTCATTCTTTGTATTTCTCTAAAAAGTTAAAAAATGACTCAGCAAGATCATCTGGTTATTGCCACTCGCGAAAGCCCGCTGGCGCTTTGGCAGGCAAAGTACGTTCAGAGCTGCCTTAAAGAAAAATTTCCCGAGCTTGATGTTCAGCTTTTAGGTTTAACAACCAAAGGTGACAAAATTTTGGACGTCACGCTGTCCAAGATCGGCGGAAAAGGTTTGTTCGTCAAAGAACTTGAAGCCGCGATGCTTGAAGGCAAAGCTCAAATCGCCGTCCATAGTCTGAAAGATGTTCCGATGGATCTGCTTGAGCCGTTTACTCTGGCAGCAGTGATGGTCCGCGAAGACCCGCGCGACGCAGTCGTTTCTCATAAATATGCCTCTTTAGAAGAGATGCCGGCCGGAAGCGTTGTCGGCACCTCCAGCCTTCGTCGTGAACTGATGGTTCGCTCCCGTTTCCCGCACCTCAAAGTCGAGATGATTCGCGGCAACGTAGGCACCCGCCTTTCTAAGCTCGACAACGGCCAGTACGACACCCTCGTGATGGCAACCGCCGGTCTGAAGCGCCTCGGCTTATCCGATCGCATTCGTTCGATCATTCCGCCTGAAGTTTCTCTTCCGGCACCGGGGCAAGGCGCTATCGGTATCGAAGCCGTTGAAAACGACGAAATGACGCAAAAATACGTTGAAGCGCTCAACGATGAAGATACTCGTCTCTGTTCCCAGGCCGAAAGAGCGGTTTCCAGAGCGCTGGGAGGTTCCTGCCAGGTTCCTCTGGCTGCCTACGCCACTATTGATGACGGTCAGATGTTCCTCCGTGCACTTGTCGGCAACCATATGACCGGAGAGTTTGTGACGGCTGAATATACGGGTCCGGCTAACGAGCCTGAAGAAAATGCCCGCAAAGTGCTGGACCAGCTGATCGAAAAAGGCGCTAAACGTCTTCTGAAAGAAGTGCTCGGAAAGTAATGCGCACGATCCTCAACATGAAGCCGGGGCCCGGCGGGCGTCGGCTTCAGAAAGAACTGGAAGCAAAAACCTCCGGTTCCGTTTACTGGCCGGCTTTTTCCTTTGATCGTTCCGAAGATTACGAAGAAAGCGTCAAAGAAATTCTCGAAGGAGCTGAAAGAGGCGCGCTGCTTATTCTTGTGAGTCCGACGACGGTCAGCTTCATGAAGGACATTTTTCCGCAGCTTCCTGAATCCGTCCGCTTTGCCTGTGTCGGCGAACCGACCGCTAAAGCTTTGACCGCGGCTTTTCCTGCAGCACGCAAAATTTTTTTCCCGCATGGGAGCTCTTTAGAAAGCGGTTCAGAGTTGCTTTTTGAACTCTTCTTGGAAGAAGGTCTTCCTTCGGAAGTTGTCCTCATTCGAGGCGACACGGGGCGTCAGTTCCTGATTGACGCGCTGCGGGATAAAGATGTTCCCGTGACCGTGGCACCTATCTATAAAAGAATCCCGCTGAAGGTTTCAGACGATCAAAAGCGATGGATCGGACGCGGAGAAGCGCCGGTGATTTATCTAACGAGCACGGACGCTATACGGATTCTTGAAGAGAACGTCGGGGATGAGGGTCGTGAATGGCTGCAATCTGCCTCGGTACTGACGATCCATCCTCGCATTCAAGAGCATCTCATTGAGGAGGGTTTCAAGAACGTGGAGTTGGTGGAATCTCACTGCAGCGGACTTGCCGATAAATTGCTCTCCTTGGCAGAGCAAGTTAGTAACGATTAAAATTAACAGATTATTTCCTAATTAATGAAGGTTGGAAAAATATTATGGATATGAGCAAAATCAGCGCAGGAAAAGACCTGCCGCACGATTTCAATGTTGTGATTGAAATCCCCGCACAGAGCGACCCCGTCAAGTACGAAGTAGACAAAGAAAGCGGCGCTCTTCTGGTCGACCGTTTCATCGGCACTTCCATGCGTTATCCTGCAAACTACGGCTTCATTCCTCAGACTCTCGGTGATGACGGTGACCCCGTTGACGTTTGCGTGATTACTCCGTTCCCCCTGCTGGCCGGCTCCGTAATCCGCTGCCGTCCGCTCGGCATGCTCCTGATGGAAGACGAAAGCGGCGGTGACATGAAGATGCTTGCCGTTCCGGTTCAGAAGCTGACTCCGCGCTACAACAAGATCCAGACCATCGATGATGTTCCTGAAGATTATCTTGCTCAGATCCGCCACTTCTTTGAACACTACAAAGATCTGGAAAAAGGCAAGTGGGCTAAGGTATCCGGCTGGACAGGTCCTGAAGAAGCCTGCAAGGTGATCATGAAAGGCGTTGAAGCTTACAACAACGCTAAGTAGTCTTTCGATCCCTGCTTTTTAGGATGAGGCCCGGGCAATTTGCTCGGGTTTTCTGTTTTTGGTCCTCTCTAAGCACTCGCAGGGCTGTTTGTTTTGTATGATCTGAATCATTGGGTTTGATGTCCGTAAATGATGAGGAGGTTTCCGGATGAATGAAAAAGTAGTGGTCTCAATGGCGCAGCTAAATCAAACTGCCGGTGATTTGGAAGGAAACTTTCGACGAATCGCCGAAGCCGCGGAAAAGGCAAAGCATTCGGATATCCTGGTGACCCCTGAACTTTCTTTATGCGGCTATCCGCCCGAAGACTTATTGTTCCTGGACAGTTTTTTAGAAGACTGTGCAAGAAAGCTCAATGAGCTCGTTGAGTATTCAACTCGTTTTCCGAAACTGCATATTCTTGCAGGCTATCCGCTAAAAGACTCCGATCGTTTATATAACGTCGTCTCCGTCATTCTCAACGGCCAAATCCTTCTTACCTATCGAAAGAAAAATCTTCCTAACTACGGCGTCTTTGATGAGGAGCGCTATTTCACGCCCGGAGAGGAGGATGTGTGCACCTTTGATGTCGGAGATACGCGCTTCGGCGTCAATATTTGTGAAGACATTTGGTTCCCAGAAGCCCCTTCTCAGGCTAAAGGGCAGGGCGCGCAGGTGCTCTTAATTGCCAATGCTTCCCCATTTGAAGAGGGAAAAGAAGAACAACGGCTGGATATGGTTCGCCGCCATGTGAATGCCATCGGAATGGATGTATGTTACGTCAATATGTGCGGCGCTCAGGACGAAATCGTTTTTGACGGAGAAACGTTTGCCTGCTCGGCTGATGAGGTCCTGGCTCGGGCGCCGCACATGAAAGAGTCTTTGCTCACGGTAGAGGTCAAAAAAGGCAAAATTTGCCGCGGTGAGGTTTCTCAGCCCCTGTCTGATCTTGCCGTGCTGTACGAAGCCTTAGTTGTAAGCATGCGGGACTACATCAATAAGAACGGATTTAAGGGCGTAGTGCTCGGCCTCTCAGGGGGCGTGGATTCTGCGCTGGTTCTTAAGATCGCGGTGGACGCCGTCGGCAAGGATAAAGTGCTCGCCGTGATGATGCCGTCCGTCTATACCTCTTCATTAAGCCGCGGTGACGCGGCCAAATTGGCTTCTCGTTTGGGCGTACGCCTTGAGACGATTTCAATTCAGGACGGCTACACGGCATTTGAATTTATGCTGGCTAAGCAGTTCAACGGAATGCCGCACGATGTTACTGAAGAAAACCTTCAGGCACGTATCCGCGGTGTCATTCTGATGGCCATTTCCAATAAATTCGGCTCGATGGTGGCTACGACCGGGAATAAGAGCGAAATGGCGGTCGGTTATTCGACTCTATACGGCGATCTGGCCGGCGGTTTTGCCGTAATTAAAGACGTCTACAAAACTCAGGTCTACGCTTTGTGCCGCTGGATTAACGAATGCAATAAAGAAAATCCGGTTTTTCCGGAGACCATTCTGACTCGCGCCCCGAGTGCGGAGCTGAGAGAAAACCAAAAGGATCAGGACTCACTGCCGGATTATGCCGTGCTCGATGAGATTCTTCGCCGCTTTATCGAAGATCGAGAGGGACCGGAAGAGATTGCCGCCGCCGGCTTTGATCGAGCCGTAGTAGATAAGGTATTACGAATGGTCAGCCGTGCGGAATATAAGCGCCGTCAGTCTCCGATCGGCCCCAAGGTGACAAAAGTCGCTTTCGGACGGGATTGGCGGTTCCCGGTCACCAATAAATACAGACTTTAAGAGTAAAATTTCTGAAAAAATTTCGGGAGAAAAAATGAAACAAGTCGTCGCTATTATCAAGCCCTTCAAACTTGACGAAGTGAGAGAGGCACTCGCAGAAATCGGTGTTCAGGGGATGACCGTGACCGAGGTCAAAGGTTTTGGCCGTCAGAAAGGACATACCGAGCTTTATCGCGGTGCGGAATACGTGGTGGACTTTCTGCCCAAGATGAAGATTGAGTGCGTGGTCGACGACTCTCTGGTCAACATGGCGGTTGAAGCGATTATGAAAACCGCCAGGACCAACAAAATCGGTGATGGAAAGATTTTCGTGATGCCGGTCGAAGAGGTGATCCGAATCAGAACTGGTGAAACCGGAAACGCTGCCGTCTAATACAACAAAAGACCGATGCCCTAAAAGCATCGGTCGAATTGTTTTTGCTGCCGGTTAAGGCGCTAAAAGAACATAAACGGCGCCCGCTCCTCCGTCGTAAGGCGGAGCCTGCACAAAGGCAAGTACCTCTTTTCGCTGAGCCAGCCAAACCGGAACCTTTTCCTTTAAAACAGGCTTTCGTCCTGCAGAGCCGAATCCTTGTCCGTGGATGATTCGCACGGCCCGGTGGCCGGCTTTTCTTTCCTCGTTTAAGAATTCCACCAGAAGCAGTCTGGCTTCCTCGGACGTGTAGCCGTGAAGATCCAAGGTGCCTTTGATGGACCAGGCGCCTTGATGCAGTTTCTTGGGAACATCGGGCGCCATGGAAGGTGCCCGATAAGACAGCCGTTCATCCGAATCCAGCAGGTGATCGATACTGATGTTGTCGGACAAAGAGTCTTCGAGCACCGCTTTTTCGTCGGCGTAGCGCTGACGAGGAATGGGCGCCGGCTTCGGCAAGGCGTGGAAGACTTTATCTTCCCTGCCTATTTTTTTTTTGACTCCGAGTTCTTTCATTGCATTTTCGAACTCGTGAGCTTTAGCCGCAGCTTCTTTACGCTTTTGTTCCTTTTCGGCAGCGATTCTTGCTTCTTCTTCCTGTTTGACTTTCAGTTGTTCCTTCAAGCCCATCAGAGAAGCAAAAGACTCTTTATCGACATTCATTTCCGTTAATCAACCAAACCGTTTGTTTCTAAATAGTTTAAGGCGTCCAGAGCAGCCATACAGCCGGAAGCAGCGCTGGTAATGGCCTGACGGTAAACCTGGTCCTGGCAGTCGCCGGCGGCAAAGACACCCGGGATGTTGGTTGCCTGAGCAGCGCCGGAGGCAATACCCTTAGTGACGATGTAACCGTGGTTCATCTCCAGCTGGCCTTCGAACATCTTGGTGTTGGGGGAGTGGCCGATGGCAATGAAAACGCCCATAACCGGAATATCTTCCTTTTCACCGGTCTTGAGGTTGTTTAAACGGACGCCGGTCACACCGGTCTTGTCACCCAGGATTTCGTCGAGCGTGCAGAACTCGTGGAGGACGATCTTGCCTTCGGCCGCGACGGCTTTAAGACGATCTACCATGATTTTTTCAGCGCGATACTGGTCGCGGCGGTGGATCATGTGAACCTTGGAAGCGATACCGGCAAGGTAGATGGCTTCTTTAATTGCAGAGTCGCCGCCGCCGACGATGGCAACTTCCTGGTTGCGGTAGAAGAAACCGTCGCAGGTTGCGCAGGCGGAAACGCCTTTGCCCTTGAATTCCTCTTCACTGGGAAGGCCGAGATACTTAGCGCTTGCGCCTGTAGCAATAATCAAAGCGTCGCAAGTGTAGTTGCCGTTGTTGCCGACCAGGCGGATCGGTTTTTCGTTCAGATGGGCTTCTGTGATTTCATCGAAAACGATTCTGGTTTCAAAGCGTTCGGCATGTTCGAGCATGCGCTGCATGAGCTCCGGACCCATCACGCCTTTGGGATCGCCGGGCCAGTTGTCGACTTCAGTCGTTGTTGTCAGCTGGCCGCCTTGCTCCATGCCTGTAATGAGAGTAGGTTTTAAGTTAGCGCGGGCTGCATAAACGGCGGCGGTGTAGCCGGCAGGGCCCGAGCCGATAATCAAAACTTTACTGTGTTCGGTATTGGTAGTCATGTTCTACTTCCTTTAATATTCACAAATTGCCCAACAATTATAGAGCGTTGGTTTACAACTAGAATTACGGAAACACCATTTAACACATAATGAGCAACTCAATAGAAACCTCTTTCTTATATAGAAATTCCCCCCGGTTTCGAAGCAATTCGGACGACGAGGTCGGAGCCGGCGGGAAACTCTGGGGCCTGGTTCTCTTCTGCGGTTGTGCGGCAGCTTGTATTGCTCTTTCCCTTGTTCTGGGAAGTTATGACTACTCGGATCCGGGATTTTCACGTTTCAATACCAAGCTCCAAGTCAGCAACCTCTTTGGAGTGCAAGGCGCTTGGACGGCCGATCTGTTCTATCTTTTATTCGGCTGGGGCGCCTGGGTCTTTGTTATCGGACTCTTTTATTTTCTGGTTCGCGGCTTAAAGCGCTTGCGCGGAAAGAAAGTTTCCGTTTCACCGATTCCGATGGGTTTCCGGATTTTGGCTTTCTGTGTGTTGGTCCTCAGCTGCTGTGCGCTGTTCTTCCTTCGGTTTCATACTCATTCTGAAGGGCTTCCCGGCACGACGGGCGGAGCGCTCGGAAGTGCGATCGGATCCGAGCTCCTCTATTGGATGAGTCTTGAAGTCGCTACGGCTTTCGTTCTCGTGTTGGTTCTTTTTTGCTCTTCCGTGTTTTTCGGTTTTTCCTGGCTTTCTGTCGCAGAGCAAATAGGAAGAACCTTTGAACGCTTATTCCGTCGGGTCGCTTCCATCAAGCAAAGTAAAGAAGATGATGCCTTTGCGAAAGCCTCTATGGAAGAGAGAGAGAAGTCACTGCAGGACAGGCAAGGGCCTTCTCCGGAACTGCCTGCACTTCCTGCTGCTTCCGCACCGATTGTTCAGCCGCCTGTTGAAGAGATTAAAACAGAGGAAGTGTTATTTGCTGACGAAAAAGAAGACGAGGTTAAAGGTCCGGATCAATTTAAACCGATTGATTATGAACGCGATCCTGAAGAGTTAGCACCGGTTTCACTCCGCCCGACGCCGGAAAATACCGTTGCGCCGATGGAAGAAGAACCCTTTGATATTGAAGATATCCGCGCAGAAGAGGAAAGTGTCAAAGATCTGCCGATCGAAGATCATGTCATTGAACAGCCTGCTCAGCCGATTGAAGAAGTTCCGGAAGAGCCGAAAGAATTTGTTCTTCCGCCGGTTTCCCTGCTGAATGATCCTCCGTTTGAAGCGGTTACGGTCAGCAGAGAGGAACTTAACCTGACTTCTCAGCGTATCGAACACATTCTTCAAAACTATAAAATCAACGCTAAGGTGCTTTCTGCGCTGCCAGGCCCGATTATTACTCGGTTCAAGCTGCAGCCGGCCCCCGGTGTTCGCTCTCGTAAATTCGTCGAAGTGGCCAAGGATTTGGCCCGCGGTTTAGGCCAGCCCAATGTCCGTATTGTGGAGAATATGCAGGAAGCGGACTGTATCGGTCTTGAAGTTCCCAACTCTTCCCAGTCCGTACAGACGATTTACCTAAAAGAAATCATCAACAGCCATCCTTTCCAATCCAGTACTTCTCCGCTGACCTTGGCTCTGGGTAAGGGTGTTGCCGGAGACCCGGTCGTTATCGATTTGGCCAAGGCTCCGCATCTGTTGGTCGCGGGTACCACCGGCTCCGGTAAGTCCGTCGGTATCAACGCCATGATTCTTTCGATGCTGTACAAGAATCCGCCGGATAAGCTCAAGCTGATTCTGGTGGACCCGAAGGAAGTGGAATTTAGTCCTTACGAAGATATTCCGCACCTTCTGACGCCGGTGATTACCGACATGGCCAAGGCCGCACACTGCCTGGCGTGGGCGGTTCGAGAAATGGATCGACGCTACAAACTGCTGAAGATGGCCGGTCAGAAAAACTTTGACGGTTACAACCAACGCATTCGCGAAGCGAAGGAAGCCGGTACTCCGATCATGAATCCGCATGCTCAGCCGCCGATTCCTTTGGAAGAGATCCCGTACATCATTATCATCATCGACGAGTTGGCTGACTTGCTGATGGTTTACGGCAAGGAAGTTGAGACTCAGATCATGCGTCTGACCCAAAAAGCTCGAGCTGCCGGCATGCACATGATTATCGCCACACAGCGTCCGAGTGCGGACATTGTTACACCGGTGATTAAGGCCAACTGTCCTTCACGTATCAGCTTTCAGGTCTCTAACCGTTATGACTCCACGACGATTTTGAATACACCTGGGGCGGAAGAGCTGCTGGGCCGCGGCGATATGTTCTATATGAAGCCGAGTGCCCAGCTGCAGCGAATCCACGGCGCATTCGTTCCGGACGAGGAAATTTACCGCGTCACCGAGTTCCTCAAAGAACAAGGTAAGCCGGAATACGTGGACGGGGTGACGGACGCGCCTGAGGAAGAGGAGGAAGAAGTTGAAGAAACAGCGTCCGCCCGCAATGATGGCAATGAGCTTTACGACAAAGCAGTACAGCTGGTGACGACGGAAAATCGTCCGTCCATTTCCTATCTGCAGCGGCGCCTCGGCATCGGCTACAACCGTGCGGCCAACCTCATTGAAAAAATGGAACAGGAGGGCGTGGTTTCTAAACCGAACAGCATGGGCAAACGCCGAGTTCTGGTAGGCTCCGGCCCGTCAATGGATTAAGAGCACAGAAAAGAAAAAACGGAAGGTTTTGAGGCCTTCCGTTTTTCTTAGTGATAATCGGTTAGTTTTCCGAAGCCTGAGCAAACAAACCGCGTTCGGCTGCCCATGTCCAGGGCGTGTCGAGCCAAGCATCGATTTGTTCTTTCTCATGTGCGTCGATAAGGCCTAATTTTTCGGCTTTTTCAACAATGAACGCAAAAGGAAGAAGCTGATAAGCGGTGATGTGATGCTTTTCAAAGTTTCTCATCGTCTCCGGCATATCAAAGTTAGTGATTGCAAAGCAGGCTTCTACGATGGCGCCGGCTTCACGAAGTACTTTGGCTGCATCCAATAAAGAAAGACCGGTAGAAAGATGATCCTCAATGATGAGAACTTTTTTGCCTTTGACGTCGATACCGTCGATTCGGCTGAGGTTGCCGTAACTCTTGGTAGCGCGGCGCACCGTGACGAACGGAACGCCGAGGCGGTAAGCCAGGGCGGCGCCGTGAGAAGTTCCGGCGCCTTCAACGCCGGCGATGACGTCAAAGTCCAGCTTCAGTTCAACGATGCGGGATGCCATCGTTTCAACAATATCTCTCCAGGCTTCGGGATAAGAAGGAAGGATACGGTTATCAACGTAAATCGGAGTGACCAGACCAGAGCGAAGACGCATAGGCTTGTCTTTGAGAAATACGATAGCGTTATGGCTGAGGAGGTGTTCAGCCATGATATCTTGAGCGATAAAAGAAGTAGGCATTGCAAACACTCCTAGATTTGGATAGAGAAGTCGGTGTTTTCCAGCGGCGGCAGACCGAGGACTCGGCGTCCGTTGACCGTCGCAATCTTTGCCAGGGCTTCCATTTCGTCATAACGGCAGCCGGTCGCAAGCGTCATAAGTTCGTGCCACATATCGCCGCCGTTCCAAGGCACCATGGCGTCGCAGACGTTATCCGTACCTAAGGCAACAGTGATGCCGGCAGGATCGAGCTCATCGACAGGAGTCATCGAGTTATGGACAGGGCCGATACTTTCCGAACGCGGTGTGTCAATCCAAGCAGTAGGGCAGGCGATCATCATGACGTCGGCTTTTTTCATCAGATCGTACAAGCGGCGGCGATACATTCTAGAGTGAGCAGCGATGGAAATACCGTGAATGGCCACAACTTTGCCCTGCATACCGTGTTCAATGGTTTTAGCGCACAGTTCTTCGGTTTCATATTCGAGCGATTCATTGAATTGGTCGACGTGAACGTGAACCATCTTATTGAGGCGTTTTGCAGTGCTCAAAATAATGTCAAAAGCTTCGGAGCCTTTTCCGTAGTCCTTTTCATCGCGTTTCGGAAGGGCACCGATGATGTCGACCATTTCGGAGCCGATATCAAACCATTGTCTGGCCTCAGGATCGATAACACCCTTGAGCGTCTGATTAGCGAATTTAACAGTCAGCTGATCTGCGTAATGCTCTCTTGCTCGAACGCCCGCTTTGATGGCGCGGTCTCTGCTCTGCGGGTCGATGTCCACGAAGGTACCGACGGCAGTGACGCCTTGAGAAATCATGAGCTCGAAGAATTGACAAAATCTTCTGTAGAAGTCCTCTTCAGTGGATTCTGACTTCAGCTTATCCAGTGCATCCCATTTCTGCTGCAGCGTACAAGTCTTTCTCATGTGCAGCACATCCGGACTCAGCGTAAAGGAACGGTCTGCATGAGCATGGGTATTCACCCATCCGCCGTTCCTTTTGATGACCGGTTCAATCATCGAGCGAATAGTAAGAGGAGTTTCCAAGTTCATTTCAATTCCTGTAAAAAAAAGGCCTCCCGAAATTGGGAAGGCCGTTGAAGAAAACAGTTATTTTTGGGCTTGCGCAAAGCCCTCCAAAAAGACAGAAGTTTTTCTTCTTGAATTTGGATTGTTCGTGTTTTCATGAGCTAGGAGCATAGCAAAAATAAGCCTGGATTTTTTGATTGAAAGCCTAGGAGAACGAACAAATCGCAAACAATATTTGCAGGAAAACACTAGTCTTAGTAAAACTACTAATCATCATTTATGATTGGTTCAGACCTAACTTTCTTTTTGTTAGAACGAGGAAGAAACGTTTCATGAAAAAAGCATCACTTTTAGCCATTACCGGTTTATTTCCGTTCGTTGTTTTTTCCCAGCCGTCGGATCTCTTAAATAATTTTTTGAATGAGACAAAACAGGCATCAGGTGCTTTTGAGCAGCAAACATTTCAAAAGGACGGAAAACCTGCAGAAGAATTACAGGAAGGAACGTTCTCGTTTTCTCGGCCCGGAAAATTTGTTTGGACTTATACCAGCCCGTATCCTCAGAGGATGGTTTGCGACGGAAGCCGAATCTATATTTGGGATGAAGATTTAAACCAAGTGACCGTTCGGTCGGCTAAAGGAGCCATTCCTAAGAGTCCTGCCTCTATCTTATTTGGAACTCAGTCCTACAAAAAAGATTGGAATGCGGCACAACCCAAGCAAGAAGACGGATATATCTGGATCACGCTAACGCCTAAAGCCAAGGACGCGTCGGTGAGCTCAGTTTCTTTCGGATTTAAGTCTGAAAAACTGGAAAAACTCATTTTTGTCGGATCGATGGGCGAGAAGACAAACCTCACGATTTCCGATCTTAAGACTGATGTTCAGTTAAGCCCCGAGACTTTTAAATTCACGGCTCCTAAAGGTGCGGACGTGATCGAAGTCAAGTGAAAGATCTTTGTTCGGTCTTGACGCCGGAATCCGAATTTTTAGTCAGGTATCCTGAGGCTGATAACGCGCAGTGCTTCTCTTTTTAGAAAAATTGTGCGATTTGTGTTTCTTTTGTCAGTTTTTGTGCTCAAATTTGTGGGGAGAGTCGGTTTAATTTTTAGACGGCGCTAAATAGTGTTATTCTCCGAGTAACAGAACACACGGGGAGCCAGGTCTTCTAATTCAGTCCCTTATAAGTAAAAAGAAGGCCGGCTTGTATTGATGGACACAAAGAACGAAGTTTTTCGTCCGGCGAGAAGTCGGGCGAACTCTGCCTTCGTTACCAACGGAGGCATGAATGAGTAAGGTTTTTCTATGCGGTGATCCGCACGGAGAGTTTGACCACATCCTAAGCGCTATAGACCAGTGGCATCCGGATGCGGTCTTGATTCTCGGCGATCTGACGCCGTCTCATTCCTTGGATGAGATTTTTAAAGGTGTTAAAGGAACCAAGATTTACTGGATTCCGGGCAATCACGACACTGACTCAGACCTTATTTATGACCGTCTTTGGAGGTCTTCTTTCGCTAAACATAATCTCCACGGCAGAGTTCAGGACGTTTGCGGCGTAAAGGTAGCCGGTTTGGGCGGCGTATTCCGAGGTCAAATTTGGATGCCTCCTGCAATGCCGCTTTATGCTTCTCCAAGTCTTTTCATCCGAAAGATCGGTAAGAGCGGAATGTGGCGCGGAGGTCTTCCCCGCAGACACCGTTCGACGATTTTCCAAAGCGTTTATGAAAAACTCAAAGAATGCAAGGCCGACATCCTGATTACGCATGAAGCCCCCTCAATGCATCCGAAAGGCTTCAAAGCCTTGGACGATCTTGCTATGAAAATGGGCTGCAAAATTATCTTTCACGCCCATCAGCATGAAAGCAAGCGCTATTGCCCGTGTAACGGACTCTGCGCACGCGGAATCGGACTTCGCGGAATCATTGATTTGGAAGGAAACGTTATCGTTCCCGCACAGGTTGATCCGCGCGAGCTCGAAACAAAAGTGCAGTCTGCACCTTCTCCGGTGAGAGCTCAGTTAAGAAGAACGCCGGCTTCTAAGTTCCGGCGTCTCAATCGATTCAATCGGTTTTCAAGAAAGGGATGGTCTAACAAGTCCCCCAAAAAGGAACGACAGGGATAAGTTCTCCGTCTTCGGGCGCAGCCTGATCATCGGCCAGATAAATAAAGCAGTTGGCTTTTATCATGGACTTTAAGGCGCCCGTCTTTTGCGAACCCGCCGGCGTTACCGTCACAAGGCCGTCTTGCATTGTCAGCAGACCTCTTTGGAAATCCGTATAACCCAAATTTTTCTTAAATTTGCCTTTTGCCGCAGCTAAAGCGTAGATCAGCTTGGGATTCTTCTGACCAGAGAGTAACGCCAAGGCAATGGAGACAATGGCATAGAAAGTGACTTGAGCGGCGGTGGGATTTCCCGGGAGTCCGAAGAAATATGCTTTTCCGATTTTTCCGACGGCCAAAGGCTTACCCGGTTTAATCAGGCAATGCCAAGATATCAATTCTCCGATCTCCAAGACGACTTTTCTTGTGAAATCAGCTTCTCCGACGGAGACTCCGCCTGAGGTAATCACAGCATCGCACTCTTGAGAAGCTCTTAAGAGACATTCTTTCAAGGCTTCAGGATTGTCTTTGATAACACCGTAATCGATGATGTCAAAGCCTTTTTCTCTTAACATCGCTCCGATACAGTAACGGTTCGAATCGTAAATTTTTCCCCGAGCGAGCGGCTGATCGATGCTTTGAAGTTCGTCGCCGGTGGAGAAAAAACCCACCCTAACCTTTTTGAAAACCGTTACTTTGTGGATACCCAGCGCAGCAAGGAAATTTATTTCCGGCGCATGGAGCAGGGTTCCCTTCGTCATGCAAACATCACCGCTCCTGATCTCTTCTCCTTTTCGACGGACATTGTCACCAGCCCTTACTTCCGACGGGAAAGTAATTTCTTTATCGTCGGCCTTCACAATCTCCTGTTTGACGACGGTATCCGCTCCTTCCGGTACTTCTCCGCCGGTCATAATACGGACGCATTCACCAGACTGGAGCTTTTTCGGGCAAGGATGACCGGCAAAAGAGGATCCGACCTCTTTTAACGTAAAACCTTCAGGCTTGATGTCTTCCGAACCAAAAGCCCAGCCGTCCATCGCTGAGTTATTAAAAAGCGGAAGGTCGATGGGTGAGTGAAGATCTTCAGCTAATACAAACCCAAGCGCTTCGGAAATCGCCTTTTCTGCTGTTGAAGCCACAGGCTCGATATAAGAACGCAGAAATTCCAGTGTCTGCGTGTAGGTTTTAACTTCCATCGGAAAGCTCCTGTTCTAATGTTTTGTTTAATAGTTCCAGCTCTTCGAGCGTGTTGAGATTCATGAAAGCGCCTTCATCGATTTCACATTCCAATTCGAGTGCACCAAGATGCTCTAGGAATCCCAGAACGCTCCGTTTATTTGAATCTAAGAATGAGGTAAGCGAAGGCAGGACATCTTTGTGAAGCAGGCAATGCAGAGGTTCTTTTTTACCATTGTGTGTCGGAAAGACACAGAGTGCCTGTTTCTCTATCGCTGTCTTATGCAGAAGTCCGGCCAGATTTCTCGGTAGAAACGGGGTATCTGTCGGTGAGACGAAATACCAAGGACCGCCTAAGTCCTGTTTTAAGATAGTTTCGATTCCGGCTAAGGGACCCGGATAATCCTGACGAACATCCTTGAACACAGGATAACCGTAAGAATCAAATTCGGCCGCAAAGTCATTGGAGCTAATGAATATGGAATTAACTTGGGGCTGCATCCGTTCAATGACCAAGGCTGCAAGCGTTCGACCTCCAAGAAGCTGGGCTCCTTTGTTTACGCCTCCCATCCTGCTGGCCTTTCCGCCTGCCAAGAGAATCCCGCTGATTTCGTTTTTTCTTTCGTTACTCATTCGCATTAAGTCAACAAAGTGTGTTCGGCCAATGCCGAACATCCGAGTTATCACCTGATTGTATTACTCCTGGATTTTGAATCAAACAAAAGAACGGTGCACCGCGAACATGTCGTTTGACTGAAGCCTACAAAAGCCTGATTTGTTATTTGCTGTTTTAGGACGTAAGACATCACCTGACGTACTTAGGAGGACGATGAAATCAATAAACTATTGTCGGTGTTTCATCATGAGCGAACTGAAATACTTAGCCTCTAAAAACGGCTTGAAATACAAAATCGTGCGTTTCGAAGCAGGTCCCGAGGGCAAGCGAGCGAAAATCAATCAAAAGGCAGCTACTGTAGATTTCACAGTTTATCCGGCTAGGTTTGAGCCTATCCTGGAATTGACAAAGGAAGAACTTGAAGAGATCAGTGCGTTCACTAGGACAATGGAGACCGAGCTTGAATCAGCAGAAGTCAAAGAATTTATTCTTCGGTACAGGGAAGGGTTGAGTGTTGAAATCATTAGCAAAGCTACGGGGGGATGTCCCGAAATCATCGCGGACCTAGTTAAGTCATTGAAGCGCGCCCTGGTTCCTAAAGAAACATTGGAAGCTGCGCCCGATCACCTCTGTTTCTTGGTCGAAGGCGAGACCGAAGGAAACTACATTTCTGCCTATGCGAGAAGACTTGGTGTGCTGAATAAGATCTCCATTATCAAGCCATCAGGCAATTCCCCGGCTGAAATGGTAAAGGAAGCAGCCAGAATTCTGGCGCTGGATGAATTAAAAGGAACGACATTAAGAGAAGTTTGGTGTGTTTTCGATCGGGATAGACATCCTTCCTACCAGGAAGCTTTCGAACTAGCTTCTCGCAATAGAAGAATTCGTCTTTGCTGGTCAAATCCCTGCATAGAGCTTTGGTTCTTGATGCACTTTTTGAAACTTCCATGCGGATTAACAGCATCAGTCCGTTTTCCTGGCCCGACACAAACTCAACTGATCAAAGTATCTGAAAGCATGGAAAAGGAAATTATTGAGCAGGTTTATTACAAATTATTTAATCCTGAAGAGTGCTTGGAGGCCCTTATGAAACAGTGGCCTAGCTACAAGAAGAATGGATTGGGTTACGTAGAAGAACTCCACTCGAAATTGCCATTTGCAATGGTGCAGTACCAGAATTCTGATAAAGACCCCAATCAAATAGGATCGTGTTTTCCTGAGCTGCTGAAAGCTCTTGCGGATATAGCCGGCAAAACTTTAGAAGACGCTTCAGAGGTATCAGCAGTTCTAAACATCGACAATACTGAGCTTTTGGCAATCGAAGAATAAATAGCTGCGGCTCAAAATAAAGTAGAACAAGCGAGGGCAGGCTATTTGCTGGCTAAGAGCAAGCGTGCTTCACAAAATAACAACAAGAACAGAGTGTACGAAGAAAATCAAGCCAAATTTTTAAAGAATGCTGAAAGCCGGTTGAGTTACCTGCTGGAACTCAAGGAAAAGCTCTCCTCAAAGACAACGCAAGAAGAGCCCCTGAGTTAGGACAATAATGACTAATACGTAAGCGTGACATTGAAGCCTTTTTGAGATAAGAAAAGCTGTCGAAAGAAAGTGAATTTTGTTGACTTGACAAGCCCAAAATAAGCATTCATAATTCGCCTCCGTTTTTCGAGGCAGCAATGCAGCGGGAAACTCAGAAATGAATTTTTACATTTAAAACTCTTCAGTTGCTTGACAGAAAATTTTAAACGTGTAGAATTTCAAATCTTCGCTCACGAAGCTGAGCGGCGGCGAAAGCCGAAATGATCTTTAAAAATTTATCGACGACCGATAAGAGCGGGCACTAAGAAGTCTGCAGTGAAAGCTGCAAATTTAAATGCTCGATCTTATTGGAGATGAAGGAGTAGAAAATACTCCGTCAAACACCAAGCAAGAGTAATTCGAGCGACAACAGAGATTAAACAATAGAGTTTGATCCTGGCTCAGATTGAACGCTGGCGGAACGCTTTACACATGCAAGTCGAACGGTAACGTGGGGAGGAGCTTGCTCCACCCCGACGACGAGTGGCGAACGGGTGAGTAATACATCGGAACGTGTCCGCTCGTGGGGGACAACCAGCCGAAAGGTTGGCTAATACCGCATGAGTTCTACGGAAGAAAGAGGGGGACCCGCAAGGGCCTCTCGCGAGCGGAGCGGCCGATGACTGATTAGCCTGTTGGTGAGGTAACGGCTCACCAAAGCAACGATCAGTAGCTGGTCTGAGAGGACGACCAGCCACACTGGGACTGAGACACGGCCCAGACTCCTACGGGAGGCAGCAGTGGGGAATTTTGGACAATGGGCGCAAGCCTGATCCAGCTATTCCGCGTGTGGGATGAAGGCCCTCGGGTTGTAAACCACTTTTGTAGAGAACGAAAAGACATCTTCGAATAAAGGATGTTGCTGACGGTACTCTAAGAATAAGCACCGGCTAACTACGTGCCAGCAGCCGCGGTAATACGTAGGGTGCGAGCGTTAATCGGAATTACTGGGCGTAAAGGGTGCGCAGGCGGTTGAGTAAGACAGATGTGAAATCCCCGAGCTTAACTCGGGAATGGCATATGTGACTGCTCGACTAGAGTGTGTCAGAGGGAGGTGGAATTCCACGTGTAGCAGTGAAATGCGTAGATATGTGGAAGAACACCGATGGCGAAGGCAGCCTCCTGGGACATAACTGACGCTCAGGCACGAAAGCGTGGGGAGCAAACAGGATTAGATACCCTGGTAGTCCACGCCCTAAACGATGTTAACTAGTTGTTGGGATGTAACAATCTCAGTAACGCAGCCAACGCGAGAAGTTAACCGCCTGGGAAGTACGGTCGCAAGACTAAAACTCAAAGGAATTGACGGGGACCCGCACAAGCGGTGGATGATGTGGATTAATTCGATGCAACGCGAAAAACCTTACCTACCCTTGACATGTCAGGAAGCTCTTGTAATGAGAGCGTGCCCGCAAGGGAGCCTGAACACAGGTGCTGCATGGCTGTCGTCAGCTCGTGTCGTGAGATGTTGGGTTAAGTCCCGCAACGAGCGCAACCCTTGTCACTAGTTGCTACGAAAGGGCACTCTAGTGAGACTGCCGGTGACAAACCGGAGGAAGGTGGGGATGACGTCAAGTCCTCATGGCCCTTATGGGTAGGGCTTCACACGTCATACAATGGTCGGAACAGAGGGCAGCGAAGCCGTGAGGCGGAGCCAATCCCAGAAAACCGATCGTAGTCCGGATTGCAGTCTGCAACTCGACTGCATGAAGTCGGAATCGCTAGTAATCGCGGATCAGCATGCCGCGGTGAATACGTTCCCGGGTCTTGTACACACCGCCCGTCAAACAATGGGAGTGGTGTTTACCAGAAGTCGTTAGCCTAACCGCAAGGAGGGCGGCGACCACGGTGAGCACCGTGACTAATGTTAAGTCGTAACAAGGTAGCCGTACCGGAAGGTGCGGCTGGATCACCTCCTTTCAAGTAAAGCAGTATGAGCTCAGAAGTTCTGAGTGTCCGCTCTTATCGGAAGTCGATAGAAATTTAAGGACGCAAATAGTTCTTTAACAATTCGGAATAATCAATCTAACGTTTAAGCTGATTTGATGAGAGTCAGCGAGAACGGGTAGTGATAAGAAATCTTTACAAAGAGAGAAACTTTGAGATTTCTCAAGCAAAGACATACAAGCATATGGCATGAGAACGAGAGTTACTTGTGACCCGGCCGGGCAATAGGCGGCAGGGTTATAGGATCAAGTGACTAAGTGCATGTGGCGGATGCCTTGGCGATCACAGGCGAAGAAAGACGCGGCAGCCTGCGAAAAGCTGCGGGGAGCTGGCAAACGAGCTTTGATCCGCAGATATCTGAATGGGGGAACCCACACCGCAAGGTGTATCCGTGACTGAATACATAGGTTACGGAGGCGAACGAGGAGAACTGAAACATCTAAGTATCCTCAGGAAAAGAAATCAACCGAGATTCCGGCAGTAGCGGCGAGCGAACCCGGAGGAGCCTAGCTTTTGATAGTACGAACTTTAGCCGAAAGGTCCTGGAAAGGCCTGCTATAGTGGGTGATAGCCCCGTAGGCGAAAGAGTTCGTATGGTACTAAGGAAGCGAGAAGTAGAGCGGGACACGTGGAATCCTGTTCGAAGATGGGGGGACCATCCTCCAAGGCTAAATACTCGTGATCGACCGATAGTGAACCAGTACCGTGAGGGAAAGGCGAAAAGAACCCCGGGAGGGGAGTGAAATAGAACCTGAAACCGCATGCATACAAACAGTAGGAGCCTCACCAGAGGTGACTGCGTACCTTTTGCATAATGGGTCAGCGACTTACATTCTGTGGCGAGCTTAACCGAATAGGGGAGGCGCAGCGAAAGCGAGTTCGAAATGAGCGTCCAGTCGCAGGGTGTAGACCCGAAACCAGATGAGCTATCCATGGCCAGGTTGAAGGTGTGGTAACACACACTGGAGGACCGAACCGACTAGTGTTGCAAAATTAGCGGATGAGCTGTGGATAGGGGTGAAAGGCCAAACAAATCTGGAGATAGCTGGTTCTCCCCGAAAACTATTGAGGTAGTGCCTCGTGTGTCGCTCCAGGGGGTAGAGCACTGTTTTGGCTAGGGGGACATGGAGTCTTACCAAACCAAGGCAAACTCCGAATACCTGGAAGCGTAAGCACGGGAGACAGAGCACCGGGTGCTAACGTCCGGACTCAAAAGGGAAACAACCCAGACCGCCGGCTAAGGTCCCCAATAACAGCTAAGTGGAAAACGAAGTGGAAAGGCCGTGACAACCAGGAAGTTGGCTTAGAAGCAGCCATCCTTCAAAGAAAGCGTAATAGCTCACTGGTCGAGTCCTTCTGCGCGGAAGATGTAACGGGGCTAAGCTGTTAACCGAAGCCGCGGATGCACTGATTATTCAGTGCGTGGTAGGGGAGCGTTCTGTAAGTCTGCGAAGGCGGTTCGAGAGGACTGCTGGAGATATCAGAAGTGCGAATGCTGACATGAGTAACGTTAAAGCAGGTGAAAAGCCTGCTCGCCGTAAGCCCAAGGATTCCTGCTCTACGTTCATCGGAGCAGGGTGAGTCGGCTCCTAAGGTCAGGCCGAAAGGCGTAGCCGATGGGAATCAGGTTAATATTCCTGAACCTGCGTCAGATGCGATGGGGGGACGGAGCATGAAAGATCATCCGGGTGTTGGATGTCCCGGTTGTTGAGCGTAGGAGGTCTGCAGGCAAATCCGCAGACGCATCTCCAAGGCAAAGACACGTGCCGCCACGGCGGCGAAGTGATCGGAAGTGCTTCCAAGAAAAGCCTCTAAGCACCAGTCTGACGCGGACCGTACCGCAAACCGACACTGGTGGGCGAGCTGAATATGCTCAGGCGCTTGAGAGAACTCGGGAGAAGGAACTCGGCAAATTGACACCGTAACTTCGGAAGAAGGTGTGCCGTAGTAGCGTGAGAGGAGAGACACCTTGAGCGTGAATCGGTCTCAGAGAATAGGTGGCTGCGACTGTTTATTAAAAACACAGCACTCTGCAAAGTCGAAAGACGACGTATAGGGTGTGATGCCTGCCCGGTGCTGGAAGATTAATTGATGGGGTGAGAGCCCTTGATCGAAGTCCCAGTAAACGGCGGCCGTAACTATAACGGTCCTAAGGTAGCGAAATTCCTTGTC
>OOCX01000031.1_pt1 | contig 135966 bp, 177 predicted proteins | sample 1671231 | NCBI WGS metagenome assembly OOCX01 (sample SAMN06348135, study PRJEB24527) | human gut metagenome | biome: human gut; feature: ankylosing spondylitis patient; material: feces | host: Homo sapiens | place: China | collected 2015-10 | reverse complement strand
GTCATGTTGCATTGCCATATGAGATCCTCCTTCAGCATGTCTCTATTGTACCATGCTTATGTGTATTTGGAATTTCTCATTTTGGCTTGTACTATTTATATTCTAGCACCATTCTCACTACTATAATAGTATGATACACCAAAACTGTCAATTAATTAAAGGTAATTCATGAATAAACACACCTATTAAAATTAGGTGTAATTATTGAGGCATCCTAAAAAGCAAAAAGGGAACTGGAGGACATTCCAGTTCCCTCCAGTTCCCTTTTCTAAGCAGGCACAGGCCTCTCACCCATGCACACTTGTCACCAAGTCAACCTTACGCACGCCCAAGGTGTAGATTAGCTCACCCTACTCCGTGTTAACTGCACGGCGCATAATCACTCTCGCTATTGAACGTGGATTGCCTGTCTATCTTTCAGCACTGCTTAATAATCTAAACAAATGAAGCGAGCAGACTCAAACTGCTTTTGTATCTTATGTGTACCTTACTTCTAGGAGGAATCGAACCCCTCAGTCATGCCTGACAGCATCATGCACTTCATTTATTGTTTACGTAAGTCGCATGGTCGAAAACACGAGACCGCGTGTTTAATATTACTCTGCTCATCACAGAAACCTTTTTAAGGGAATTTAGCATTGATTACCATCAATAACCTTACGCAAATAAGCATCTAAAGATGCAATGGACCATCAAGGACTTGAACCTCAGACAATCCGGTTATGAGCCGGACGCTCTAACCATCTGAGCTAATGGTCCAAAATGTGTTTCTCTGCGATCCAGGCGGTGCGTTACTACTCGCGGTCTCCTAACATAATTGTGAGGCAAGATACTCTTCTCTACTGAATCTCTCGACTGCCTTGTACTGAAACACACAAAATGATCTTAGCAGTCATACACCTTATCTTATTTGGTTGTGAAGCCATATTTAATTGTAACTCATTAAACTATAACATTCTTTGTTTCAGTGCACATTCCATACGTGCCATTTTTAATTATAGTTAACAAGGATAATTTAACCTAATGTGTAAGGTTGTAACAAACCTATAACCGGTTACTGCGGTACCTCAACCGTACTGCACCTTACACTATCCAATTATCAAGTTAATGGAGCTGAGGGGAGTCGAACCCCTGTCCAAAAATAATACTTATTTACAAACTTTACGCTGTTAGACGCGTAGGTTTAAGCGTCTCATCTTTTCCGTCTATTCCACCACTTGGTTTCACATTTAGCCTACCAAGAAACGCACAAAGCTTGTCCTTTCGACTCACAAGATACCAGCATTATCTACTTGCTGAGTCAACTGCAATTAGGCAGCCATCTGTAAACGTGTATTTGCGTTTAATTTTAATTTTCTTCCATTACGTAGGTTGCCCACGAGCGATTTGTAAATGTTCCTATCCCTGTCGAAACCAAAATACAACCCCAAACTTAATGGAATGGGTTACACCAACGATGCATAACCCATTCCTCATCAAATCTACACTTGTACCGCCATGTACAACCAACAGGAAAGAACCAGGCATTATCCTGCAATGCCCATCCAAGTTAATTCCTCGCCACTGTCCATACCTCGATTTGATTCAATTCTATAAAATCCTTCATTCTACACAAATGCATAAGCATTCCCTTGTGACAGTGCCCAATGCAAATTAAATGCTTCTCCTGGCATGTAGCCACCTCCACCACCTTGAATGATGATTTCATAGTCGCATGTACCGGATGCGCGCTATCCAGTACACACTTCGTCCCTACCCATTTCACTCTTGAACGCTTGTAATCACCAGCATAATAGAATCTGCGATTACTCCTCCCACTATTCACACCGTGGGCTGCGCCAAGCCATTAAATATAAAAGTATGGCTACTGTGAATTCCTTATAATCCTCAGCATCTCCCTTGGTCACCATACAGTTTTCAGTTGATCATTCTGAATTCAACACACGCTGTAGTTGCAATGACTCTAGCATGCCAATAATACGACTTGCTGATCTACAAGCCCCGCACCCTCAACCCACATTAGCACAGTCGGTGGTCCAACTCATCTTACCCAGTAACGTTTATGCTAAAAGCTCACATTACAGGACTTAACCACTTCCGAAAATAATACGATCGCAGCATACCCGGTTGCATGCGCGATCACCACAATTAACCGCAGTTCTCTAACTGCCAAGCCTATGTGGTATAAATTTATAAAGCGGAACTCTTTCCGCTGCCGGAATCCGTATTACCACAAATTGTGGTAGCAGACTCCGAACTGGGCTAGTCGGATTCGAACCAACGAATGCGGGAATCAAAATCCCGTGCCTTACCACTTGGCGATAGCCCAAAAATATCAATGAAAAATAGGTAAAAACAATGGCATGAAATTTGTATAACTCTTTGTAGAATTTTGAACTTTCTCTACCTTTTTGAAGTATAACTTATTCTCATTGTATTCAACTTTGTAATCATCAAGATTTAGTCCATCCGGATCAAAATCAGTATCCTGCTTTACACCATCAACGTAATAAGCTGCATCTTTCTTTTTCGCTTTTTTGATTAAAGTTTCTTTTTTAGCCCTGTACTCTTCAATTTGCTCTGATGCCTCTGTTAATTTTTTATTATTTGATACATTAACAGTGTGTATAGCATGAAAAGTAACACAACTAAATCCCAGTAAAATAGTACACATGAATACACTTATAAAAATAAAAGCTTTCTCCATATCTTTTTTAAAACCTCCAACACTAATCAGGAAACATGAACATTCCAAAGATTCTCAGTTGCTTGTAGTTCTGCAATAATTTTGTTAATTTTCTCCTCATCGTATCCGCTGTTTGAAAGAAATTGTACTATTACAATTTCTGGTGTCTTATGCTTAATAAGAGCCATTGCAAGCTCTTGTAACTTCTGATCTTTATTGGATACTTAAGATACAGTATTTCCATTTTCTATAGTCATCTTCTTTGGTGTTGCCATTGTAGAGCTTTCTTAAAAAAGAAAATTTAACAAAAATGGCGGGGACAGGATTTGAACCTGCGACCTCTAGGTTATGAGCCTAGTGAGTTTCCACTTCTCCACCCCGCAATAAAATTCTCCCCCAGGGAAGAATGTCGTTAGTGGGATTTGAACCCACACATCTGCATGATACCAGAACCTAAATCTGGCGCGTCTACCATTTCCGCCATAACGACAAAAAACGAAAGGACCAAGCCGTTGCTAAAGTTTTACTCATAGTTGTGTCCTAGCCTGGAGATAGTTATTTCTCAGAACACACGCAACTTTCAATAATAACTACCTGTCATAAAAATGACTGAACAAGGATAGTAGCTGCCCACGGCATGCCCTTGCCTGGCTTAATGTGAGTGCCCATTAGCCACCTGGCACTGTGCTAAATACTCCTTCACTGCTACCAACTCCTCCAGCAGGGCTCGAACCTGCAACACCCTGATTAACAGTCAGGTGATCTACCTTTGAGCTATAGAGGAAGAATGGCTAGTGCAAAACTTGGGGTAGGTCTACACTAACCAATCAGCGGTAAGATAAAACTTACCATGTTTGAACTTGTAAATTTACAATGGAGAACTGGATGAAAATGAAACATCCAATCATTTTCACATACTTACATTACTTACGCTACGAAGACCTATAGCTTACTATACAATATTCGTCCTTTTAAGGCGGTTCCGTCTAGTAAGACTTACCATTCATTTTTGTGTGAAAGCCATGTCATTCACAATTTACACCTAGGTGCAGGACTTATTTTCGCTTGCCTGTCTTTCTTATCTTCATGTAATACTAAAGTTGTAAGTATGCAGTACTTGAGATGGGATTCGAACCCATGCATACGATTTGCATTAAGCCTCAGCCTCGCTGCTCTCCCACTGAGCTACTCAAGTAAAAACGCTAAATCATCAGATTTAACAATCTTTGATTTAATAAAATTATATAGAAAATGCAATAAGCAATTTCAGGTTCTGAACTTCCCAAAATTGCTTATCTGCTATCTTCTATGTAATTACAAAATTATATAAATTTTGCTGTGTATCTATACCGGTACTGAATTTCCTCTAAAATGACATTTTCTCAGGAGAATTTAAGTGATAATCTCCAATTTTTAGAAATGCCTTTTGAAACTCATACCAGACATCAATTTCCCAATTAAAGCACTGTTCTGACAAAAAATCACAATTTTCCTTGCCAAAATCAGTAATCCCATCCTTGATAAATGCTATTACATTATCAACATCATATAGTTCATGAATTAATTTATTTCGAAGCATGACAAGCATGGAAATATTATTTGTGCAAGGTAAACATTTTGAAACTTCTCTATAAGAAGCTATTTTTCCTGGAGAATGCTTAAATGTCATTGTTACAATAGATACTTCATACAAATAAGTGATAAAAGAAATGAGTGCACTAATGCAAGTGCACTCATTTAAATCCTGTTGTATTTGTTTAAAAATAATATTCCATTTTGTAACCATCTCAAAAGTTACTGGTTGCCTAGTTGGCATCCTGCCAAGCCCCCTCTCTGAACATGCATGTATATGGTGTTCTAAACAAACCATCCATCTCGTGAATATCATGTTTTACCCAAATTGAAAGGTACATAGTAAAATCTTCATCTTCATAACATGCTCGTAACCGCTCCGTATCAAATGGTTTATCTGTTACAACTACAACATCTGGGCAAACTTCTCTAGTCTCAAAATTAGTAGGGTTTAGAGTCCAAAGTTCTTTAGCACCCTGCTTTGTCAACTCTTCAGCATAAATATCTCTGATATCCTGCTTCGTTACTTCTCTCTTACCATTCCAGAACATAAAATCACCTCCATCAAATTACATTATATCACACTATTATATACACCAATCTTGTTGTAATTACAATTCTGAATTTCTAGAAAATTGCAAATACTAACCTAATTAAGTGTATCTCTAAAATTATTCTCTTGCATACTGTAATAAGAATCTTTGCCAATAATTAAAAAATCAAGCAGTGGAATTTCTAAAACATTGCCAAGAATTTTTAATCTTATTGCAGTTTTAAAGTCAGCTCTTGAAGGTGATGTATCACCACTTGTATGATTATGCAATAATATTATTGAAGATGCACCTGTAAGTAAAGCACGAATAAAAATACCTCGCATTGAAACTAAGCAGAGATTAACAGAACCTCTGGATAATTCAAAAATACCCAGTGGATGCATAGCATTATCAAAAGGAAGTAAATAAGTAAACTCATCAGCCAAGGTATCTGTATGAAAAAGATCACGCACTATTGTTGTAATCATGGATGGTGTATTAAAATTCGCATCCGGAATGTTAAAATTCTTAACTTTAAAAAGAGTTGGAATATCATCTTTAAGTTTAATGTCGTAAAGTTGTAAAATCATTTAAGCCTCCATTTCTGCAAATAATGCAAAAATGAAGCTAGATTACTATGCATGCTCCTGCTCATACTTTAAATCTTGTCTTTGCTTTGCATATAACATTCTAGTCAAATCTTTATTCTGTGATTTCATATGGCAACCAATTAAATACTTGCTACTATTAATTGGTGTCCAGCGCACAATTGAAGCGTCGATAGTATACAGTTTAGGATCTGATTGCTTAGTTAAAGAATACCTAAACTGCAAATGAATTGGAGTATACCTTGCCAAAGATAAATCATTTGGTCCCATAAGACCGACACCAGATGGTGACAAATCTCTGACAAACACATCTTGTGGAACTTGAGAATCTCCAAATGTCGCTATACCAGCGCACCCAAGCCATACTCTAAATTCAGATCTTCTATTAAAAGTAGAAACATCATCGAAACTAAAAGCAACATGGCATGTTCCGAGATTAGGTAAATTCATTTTTACAATAGTAACATTAACCCATATGTATGGCTTGAAATCATATAGGATAGTTAAATTACAAGTTGCCGTACTATTTGCAAATATAATCACGTTTTCATCATCTTTAATTAAATGCATGGCACAAAAAGATGGTGCACGTTTACCCTTAAAAGAGGACTGTAAAAAATCAATATCTTCTTGACACATTGGTACAATTTCAGACTGCAAGGTAACACTCGCAGTCTCATTTGAAGCTGTAATGGTTGCAATTGTGCTTTTCACAATATCATTTAATAACATTCACTAAATTCTCCAAAATTACAAAAATAAAGTCAATAAACCGAAAATAAAAAAGAGAACTGGTTTTCCAGCTCTCTTCAAAATTCGTGTAATGGTCTGCAGTAATGTGCACTACTGCAGACCGCTTAAGGAGTCTAGCTCCAGCTAATGGCCCAAATGGGCGAAATGCAGTAAAAGCTGTAACACATTTACTGCATAAGGAATTGTTATACTAGGACACGACAATGCCCTGAATGGTATGCATAGATTTGACCCCATGCATACCATACAAAAATTAGGTGTTATGCAAACAGCAATCAATCACAAGTGCTTGATTGTAAGAAGAATAACTACAAGGAATACAACCTTGTTTATCATGACAATTTTATATAACACCGTCATTTAGATATTTTGGTTTTGCATTTTTGCTTGTACGCTATACTGACACTGTACTAAAGATTTTTGAAGACCCCAATAACCCCAGCCGGTGTAAAACCTGTAAAATGTACAAACATAAGTATTAACAGTATTATGATCACAATTTTCAATATGGTATGTGTCACCTTCTTGAAAACAAAAATACCAGCCAAAATTAAAATGACATACTTAATATTGGCCATAATGAATCCAATTAATGAATTTAGCATACTTTTCCTCCAAACAACATTTTTATTTTTTCATCGTATAATTTTATCAATTTGGTAAATTTATCAGATTTACCTGAAAGACAATTTCGGGTCATCTTTGCCCATTCTCTAAGCTGTGACATTTGATAGCCACTTTTAGCATTATAAATGCTAAAATATCCGTGAATGCTATATAAGTTAAGTGCTGCGAAAAAATTTCTACACCACTGAATTTCATCAGTAGTCCACAGCATACCAATTCTGTTGAGCTTTATGCTACGCTGCAAAATCATCTTTCTTGCTATTTCTGGTTTTTCATTTGCGTATCTAAAGTTATTACGCTGTCTTTTGATCCATGCACCAAGACGATACCCATCTTCACAAATAAATTTTGCTGGCACATTGAGATGTTGATGTAAATGCCAAAAAACCTCCGCATGCTTAAAACCAGTATGCCATGAATCTTCATGCTTGTTAATTGGAATACCGAGATTTAAAAACATTGTGCGTTGTGAATCCGTCAGCTTTCTTTGACCTGGATTACGAAGACAATTTCTAGCATAAGAGACCCAAACACCAAGCCTAAATCCATCCTCACAACAGTATTCAAATGGTACATCATAATTGCCTGTAGACATTATGTACTCAGCAGCATGCTTGCAGCCAGTCTCCCATGAACGTTCAGATTTACGATGTAAGACACCTAATCTGGTCAGTTGGGCTATCTCTGAATCTGTTAATTGTCCTAATTTGTAAGCATGCCGTTTTCTCGAAATCCATTGTCCAAGATTATAACCATCATCTGCGACATACTTACAATTGCAAAGCAAATCACCATGAGCAGCAATATAATCTTCGCAATGCTTAACCCCTCTATCCCAATCGTCAATGCGTTTCATTAAATGCCTCCAATTATTTCTGTAAATGGTGTAATATATTTGTAGAACCCTTATCCCATATCATATTCAATTGATCTAGCAGTTGAATCTTACGAGCAGATAGTATATCATTGCAATATTCTTCACGACGACGTTTCAGCCATTCTCCAAGTGGAAACCCACTCTTTGTCTGATAAGAATCAGAAACGCAAAGGTTGTGACATAATGCAAAATACTTTTTCGCTATGTTATAGCCCTGAGTCCAACGTAAAACACGTAAATCACATGTTATTTCCTGAATACCAAGATTTTGATCTACAAGATTCTGTATTTCCTGTTTTACGCTAGAAGCAGTAACTTCATTGTTTTCCATTGTCCTGTTGTCATGACTTGATACACTAAGTGCCTTTGATTGTTTATCCAACTTGCCAGTGGAAACTTTTCTACCCCAATCTGGATCAATTTCATAAAAGACCTTACGTTTCTGAGGATCCGTACATGCAAACCAATTATGATAAAACCAATTGCCAGTATGAAAACCGTCATCTGGATCATCATAATTAGAAGTGATTCGTGTATTGCCAAAACGCTCATAATATTTTTGAACATGAGCAAAGCCAATATCCCACTGATACTTTCTTATGTCCCAAACAAAACCAATTGAGTTAAGCTGATCAATATCATTCTGTGTTAGAAATGATGTTCTCTTTCCTTTAAAGGTAGCTCTTGCTCGATGAACATAATCTCCAAGTTTATAACCATCAGAGCAAACATAACGTTGTGAAACACACAAATTACCATGCTCAGCTTTATAATCCTTTAAATGTTGAAAGGCTTTTTGAAAAACCTTATCATGTCTTGCCAGAATATGAACAGGTTTTTTGACATTCTCATCTTCAATATTCTGTCTTAACAAATCTGAAGATTTATTCTCTTCCATTGGATCAGGCGCATTCATCTGACTTGCATTTGTATGTATTGATTCGATTTCGTTCTGCTTTTTTATCAAATTACTTAAGTTAGACAAGCAGTCATTCCAACCATTAACATAATTCATCTGTGCAATATTATCAGGATTTAATTCACCATTATTATCTGACTGTTCTATGGCGCTTTTTAAATCTGACAATGAAGCACATGGACAATCATCAAAGATGAAAGATGAATCTGAGGAAACTAATGTTTTTCCTACTAAACTGCAATGCACAAACTTCTTAGTGCCACTAAAAACAACAGAAGCACAAGGACAATTCATACAAGTTTTCGGTCTCTCAGAACACAATAAAATAAATGTATTATTCATAAAATCCTCCATTTAAATAAGTAGTATTACAATTTTATATCTGCTTCAACTCTGTAAATTGGTTCTGATAAATGTCGAAACCTGTAGAGAAGATTCAAAAATTCAACTGACTGACAGTTTTCACATTTACATTTATTTTTAAATGTGATACTGTTATAAATAAGAAAAATTCAAGGAGGAGTTCATGGAGACCAATTTACAGACAAAAACCATCCAGGCATGGATTTATGCTATTAAAAACAATGAAGTGCTATTCAATCATCCGCTACAAAGAAGAGAGGGTCAATGGAACGCGCAACAACAGGCAAAATTCATTAGACTATTGTTGAAGAGAATTCCGTTAACGTTTACCTATGCTGAAAGAATTAAAGGTAATGATTCTTTACTTGATGGAATTCAAAGATTCTCAACGCTCAGAGATTTTATAGCTGATGAATTTGCACTTGCTTCAGATACGAAACCAGTTATAGTCAAAGGGCAAAAGAAGGAACTTGCTGGAAAGAAGTTCTCCGAATTAGATGAACCAACTCAGCAAACTCTACTGAATGAAGAAATGCATGTGATGGAGTTAGTAGATGCATCTGAAGAGGATATACTGGATCTGTTTGAAGGATTAAACTCTGGGAAATCATTAAATGCGAAGCAAATGCGAACAGTTTATGAAAATAAGGAATTACGTGAAACTGTCAGGCAATTAGCTGAGCATGAATTCATTAAGATTAATACAACATTGGCGCAAAAGAAAAATGCAACAGATCGTGATATCATAAGGCAGAGTCTAATGCTGATCTGTACTGATGATAAGCATGATTATACTTCATTCAGGAAACAGGATATTGATGCATTCCTGCTTAACATCACTGCAGAGCAACAAAATAAACTAAAAGAGGTTGACAAGATTTTAAGCCTTCTTGACAAAAAATTCAACGAAACTAAATTACATATACCGGCAACATCAATACCTGTGATAATTATGATGGCCAAGCCTTTCATGAATAACACTGAGAAATTTGAAAAATATTGCATTGTAATTTCTAGCTTCTCTGATACATACAAAAATAATAAGAAGTATAGAGCATTTGGAGGAGCCGGAACTACTGATGCAAAAATAATAAAGAAAAGAATTGCATACTGGAAAGATCTTGTAAAAGATATTTAATAAAAAGCCTGCACTGACTGCAGGCTTTTACACACCAAAGACTATAAATTCATCTTATCTGGCAAGTCTCGGAATCGTGGATCAACATATGCTGAGACATCACTATAGCACACCATAGTCACAAGTGTTATGAGCTCATTTTCGTATTGGTTATAAAAACCAGAAATTGAACTTTGTTCAATAGTCCAAAATTTATGCACTAATGTAGATCTAAGTGAAAATAACTTAGCGATTATCTCTGTGTCGCTGTATACAGAAATAGCAGATTTTCGATTAGCTGTCTTACCTGTATTATTAACTGAAATAACTTCAAGAAACTCATACAACCAAATAAGGAAAAGTACCAAAGAAGTGATACTTTTCCTTATCTGCCAATTATGCAATTGCTCTATTATCATTGCTTGAGCATTCTTAATTTCCTTACATGATAAACTATACTTTTCACCCAATCAAACCACCATCCTTTGTATAAACTAAATGACATTTAGATTTATAATCTTCAAAAACCTGCTGATCTGATGGCTCTTTACCATAGATAGCATATATCATTATGTAAACACTAGCAGCAACCGCGTCATCATCATCGTCATAAGCTGGCGCAAAAAATTGCATTAATGGTGCCCAAATTCTCTTAAAATCCTGATCTGCATAAGTAGCACTTTTCTTCACAGCAAGCACACAATCATTAGAGTCTGTATGATCTGCAGAATATAAATCATCAAAAGAAACCCATAACTCGTCAACATCAAATTTTTGTAAGATCTGAATCAGTTTATCCTTATCAGCCATAGCCTCACCTCCAAATAAATAATAACACAATGAGTTAACAAAATGCAACAAAGTCTCTAAACACAAAGAGAACGTGATGTATTCCCAAATAGCTGCTGTAACCTGCAAAGAAATAACCATGTCATACTAAAAAGTATGAAAAGTATACCAAGCATGATTGTAGGTTTGCTAAAATACTCATAAAGAACAGAGCTACCATTTACAATGAAATGAAACAAAATTGGCAGTGCCAGATTAAAATCACTGTGTACATAAATATACCCAAGAATCAATCCAAGAATAAAAGCATAAGTACTTTGAATTACATTAAGGTGAGCCAGCGCAAACAATAGACTTGAGACTATAATTCCGAATAGCCTCCTATTAGCGTACAATACCTTACAGATGCAAAATCTGAACACCAACTCTTCAGTGATAGGTGCTACAATTGCAGAAACCAGAAAAACTAAAAAATGATTATCGCATATTAAAGCATTCATTAATGAGTTGTAAAAAGAAGATGATGCTGAATTAGGTAATTGATTAACAATTACAGAAATTACGGCATTCAGTGCTAATGCTAATGTTGAAACTACAAGGAAACTTTTAATCGAAGGCTTGTGAACTACTGCCAAATGCTGTCTTAATTGAAACACAATTATTGGAATGCATGCTATACAATCTGCAACAAGCATTGCTGGCAAGCAGGCTTGTGCAATCAGCTTAAGATAAGCAAGTGATACAGCGCCTGAATTGTAAAATGTGTCTGATACTACATTTAACCAAGTAGTATCAAACCATAATCGTAAAAAGCAGGTAAGATCCAGTAACAATACACTGAACAACCAAGAAATAAATTGCAAAACCAAAACTTTTTAATAGTCTCATAAATTCACCACTCACTCTTTGACAAGATCTTTAATATTTCCAGTATAAACTTTTGCTGTACCATCACGATTAAGCTCCTGAGTAAGCGAAAGCCAACAGTTTATTATGTGATCCTGAATCCATAAAGTTTTATCATCTACCTTAACAAACTCAGTGAAATAGCAAAGACCACTTCCTTCATCGATTGTACCAGATTTTAATGGTAAAAAGATTGTATCACCACCATAACGATATGAACTTTTATCATTGAAAAAAGCAACGCCAGCATTAATGGTGTCAGGCATTTTACAGTCACCAAGTACAATACCAAAAATAAAAACGCCACTAAGTGCGATTAATAATGTTATTTTCTTTTTCATATCTATCCTTTCTTCTAAGGTTTAAATATCTAAAGCTTGTCATGCACGACAAAATATAATACAGTCACCGTCACAATCACGTTTCCAATCCTGATAAGGACAATCTCAGACTTAGTGCAATAAGTATCCCAATCACCATCACAATCTCGTCTTGCATCTGCAAAGGAACATTCAGTAGATTTGTAATCATTTACTTCTAAATCGCTATCTCCCATTATCTGTCTCCTTTTTCGTTAATGCATCAAACAATGCCTGAAAATCTTCCTTTGAAAATTTTGGATTTCCATTGAATCCCTGCCCATATTTGACATCTTTCACAAGTATTGCCTTTATCAAAAGTGCATTGAAACGATTATTTATAACTGTAAGAAGCTTATCATTTTCATAAATACCATAATCGCACACAACTGGTCTAACTGAAATCTTAAGAGCATCAGTAGCCTTGGTTTCACTGGAGGATAAATCATCTTCTGTAAGCATGCATTTATTAGACATATAAATCATCTCCTTTATAATAGTTTACTTTAAAAACTGAAGTACTAATGTGTGTTTGTAGGTCTAATGTTCTAGACTTACAAACACAGCGCCTGCTACAGTAGGACCATAACTCGGCCTGAATCTGAATGTGCTACTTTCTGTAAAATAGAATTCTCCAATGTTTCAGAAAGGTCACTAAAATCTTCAGATCCTGGCTCAACAGCCGCAAAGATGACACTATTAAAAATAGTGTCACCTGATGACAATTTCACTGTAGGAATTAAACAGCCACTTTTGCAAAGAGCCTCATCATCACAAATAATTGCAAACTGTTGGCCATCAAGTTGTGTATACACAACAGTAATACAATCGCAATGCATTGCTTTATAATAATCACGAAGCTCATTTACTTCAACTTTTCTAATCTGGTTCTCCTCTGTATCAAGTAACAAACCTTTCATTAATCTTTCTCCTTTAAATAAATCTTATCTTTATCAATAAGGACAATATAATCTTTAAAGTCAAGCTCATTCATGTCCATATTATTTTTCAAAATTACCATTGGCATAGAGCCTACTTTCATCTCCAGACTTTTCAATAGCCTCAGACTCAAGACGTTTATGCCCATTATTCTGTTTAGGAACAAAAAGAGCTAAAATCAACAAAATCAAACCAATAATTAATAAGAATGCGCTAGTGGCACGAGCAACTGAACCAACTTCACTATCATCATCACTAAAAGCACACCCAACCAGTATCCCGAAAATAATAAATACAAGACCAAGAATTACCAAAATTGCTGTTTGCATGATAAAACTCCTTAATGATAGTAATGACTTTTGTATCATTACCATCCAAACAAATTATCAATGTTTAACTGTGTGTGCTGCTGTCTGCTTACCCTTGGCATCCTGCTTAGATGTAGTCAACTTTGATGATCTGGTAAGCTTAACTGATGCAGTAGTTCGAATACATTCAATCATATAAAATCTCCTTTCCTGACCTTTACAAATTCAAAATTTGTGCTAAACCGGCTACAAGAGGTCATAGTTATAAAAATAATTCAATTTATCCTCGAGCACAAAGTAATCCCTGGTTTTATTAGAGTAATAATCTTATCACTTATTGCATACGTTAAAGATGAAAATTTGCGTATTGAAAACAAAAGAGATCTATAAAATTCACATGATTCTAATCTTGACTTGAGCCATTAGTAAATAACACAGCAATTAGAGCAGCTAAAAACAGCCAAGGTAAAATCAAAACTGTCAAAATTATGCTGATAATATCAATAACTTTGTTCAAGACTTTAGCTTTTTGCATAGCAGCTCCTTAAACATTAATTGTCTTTGGTGCATCCGCTTCAGATCTTCTGTAATCAGATAACCACTGCTCAACCATAGCAATAATCATGGCACTGTTATACCTAGCAGGATCTTTAGAAAAAGCATTCCAATCATGCATCATTGCTATCCATTCATCTCTTGTCAGTTCTGTTTTCAGGTAACTTTCAACAATTCCTTTTTGCACAGGTAAAATTTCTGCTTTTTCCTCTACAAACTTTCTACTTTCTCTCACTAAAGCATTTAAGAAAGAGACTGCTTTTTCTATACTGGTATTCAGCACCATATCATTGACTTGACCTGAAATAAATGGATAAGCAGACTTTTCATCCTTGTAGCACTCATGTAACAGATCATGCAGTATCACACAAAGTGTATCCTCAATTTTCGGTGTACTGCCATACTGTAAATGCCCTAAAGTATAAAGCAAGTCTGTATCAATGGTTACGTCTTCAAACCCAGCCCTGCCATCCTTATCAAGAACGATTGGGTAAATATCCCCTGCCTGAAACTTCATATAAGGATCCGTAAAAATAAAATAATTAACAGCATCAGGTGGATTCTCGTTAAAATATCCATGCTGTAGCAAATTGCCTTTTGGGATAAGAGCAACTGAATCAACTAAAAATTCTGCAGCGTGCCCTGGAACTTCAGTAACTTCCACTTCCTGACCAGCTCTCCAGTTGCCTGCATAATCTGATAAAAATACAAATTCCATATTAAATCTCCTTCACTTCAAAACCATTTTTACGTAACCAAGCAGCCACTAGAGATCTGTGGCAAGTAGCTTGATCTTTCTCATAGCACACCATTACTGGTGATCTTCCTGTATCTGCCATAAGAAGTAGCTGATGCCCAACAAAAGAAGGATCTAGCTTTGCAAGAACTTCAGCATTATAATGCTCGCTAAATGTTGTGAACTCTCCATCTTTCTTGTACTGCATAAAGAAATCATAATGCGGTGCAAGAATACTAAAACACTTGCCTGCATATCCCCCTGGTGGCTTTGCACAAATTGCAATCGGAGTAAACTTTGCTTTGTCAAAATCTCTACTATTCAATTTTCCAAAATATGTTGTATAGATCATAATATCCTCCGTTTAATACCTCAATCATAAAAATAATTCAATGCCATTAACTGTTACCAGATAAACCATAAACATCAATTATTTTCTGAAGTTTATTATTGAGATCCTGACAACTACTATATAAAGTCATCATTTGCAAAGCTTTCGTACTTCCATATTTTCTTTTCAGATCAGAATACATTCCAAGAACAAATGATGTACTAACATCTTCAACATTCTCAGGAAACTCAGCAACAACTCTTTGATCGTCATTTGTTAATTTGTCTAGCACCTGTGCCCTAAAAACTTTTTCGCCGAACAAAGTACCAGTCAAAAACTTTACAGAAACAGGAATCTCTAAAGTTATTTTTAAATCCGTCATGCAACCTCCTACATTTTCCCTGGAGCATCTGTTTTATGAATAGACTTTGTATTTACATGCTTTAGAACAGTAGACGCTGGAATGCTCCCAGTATGCATTTCGGCAGCGTCTGTACCTGAAGTACCTACTGCTTTAGTTGTTATAACACGCGTCCATAAAAACCCAAGAACTGTTACAATGGCATCATCTATTGGACCTGGAAATAGATCAACAGGTGACAAATCATAAACAATGATAGCAATGATCACTAAAACTTTTTTCACATAATCACCTCCCATCCTTTCGCAGCATTCGTTCTCTAACTGTTAAATAAGAAACATGTTGTTTTGCCAAAATAGAGCTTTCTTTCACACTGAGATCTGAAAACTGATTCGGTATCACAAAACTTTTACCTGAACTTGCATCGTTAAAGCTATATTTTCTATGCTTAATAGTAGGTGCATTAATACTAACTTTATTAGCAATTGGAACTTTTTTACTGACTTTTAAAGATGCTTCTTTCTTTAATGCTGCTGCATAGCAGCGGAACCAATCATCTGATGGAATATCAGTCGTTTCAAGTTTACAGATACATTGAGACCTTGATAGTCTCTTCGTCACAATCAGCTTATCACACTCAAGCGTTTTAATTAATGAACTAACATAAGCATGATAACTGTGTAAATTGGTATTCAGAAACTTAAAGTTATAATACCTCCAATAATCATTGTAGGATTTACCTTTAGACAAAAGATAAATCATTGCATCCAAATCGTCTTGTAAATTTCGTTTCATAAAACCTCCATAACTAAGTGTTGTTTAAAATCTTTTTATAGTAAAGAAATGCAAAAAGTGATTACCGACAGGTAAAAACAAACATAATGAAAGCAACAAAGCGATAATTACATCAAGTACGAGATCTGATTCTCTGCAAATTAAGTAAATTAACACAGATAAAAATATTGTGCTTATCAAAACGAAAAATACAGCAAGCATTTCATAACCTCATATTACACAGATAAAATCACAACAGTATTCTCATCCGGAATTGTAAAAACTAAAACATGATGCTTATGCTGAATATAATATGATTTAAAATCAAAGTCAGAAGAAGCCTGCACGTGATCTATGTAATAGATAGTATCTGGATTCGCAGACATCGCCAAAGCGGCAGACAAATCACGCCTCCTATCAATCCTTCGTTTTACAAAACCAACAATTGCGCATATAATACATACAAGTGCAATGCACAAGAACACAAATGAAACAATATTATCAACTAATACTAAAGTCATCGTATTATCCTTTCTAGTAATCAATAACAAGAAAAACAAAAACTGCGTGACATGTATAAATATTTTTTGTCACGCAGTTTACTTTAGTAACCTTGCCGTTGAAAAGCAGGAATTCGTCTTTCTAACTCTACATTTTTAGCAAAAGCAATCTCTTTTAGTTTTTCCTTATTATCACACGCTAATTCATAATTAACTATTGAGCATACTGAATCAAGATCCTTAAAATCCTGCTCATTGTAATGTACAATCATTAAAGAGTGTGCATGTTCGCGTTGTCCGCTGTTAACATACCGTTTAAAAGCATCAGAAAACACTCGCTGCAGATTATCATTATTATAATCACCGCATGCAAGCAATTCTCCTGTGGTAGTATCAAGTACGGACGCTAAATCATGAACTTGTGTGCCATTAATAAACAAAATTCCATTATCTACAAAGAATGGACCTTTCTCATGCATATCAGCTACCTCCTAACAGTGAGGTGCACTGCAAGCATCAATGATCCTGAGACTTGCACCAGTCTCTGTAACCCAGTTATGTTTTAAACAGTATTCATAGCACTTTGAAGCTGCCGCACTTTTTACAAGTGTTGGGACACCATCAATATCAGCTAATACTGATGCAGTAGAAAATCTAATTCTATTATTTGACATTTTGAATATCTCCTTATTTGTTTTTATTAAGTGCCAGATTAGCTAAAGTAATCTCGCAAATCTCTTCCCAGCGTGATTTAAATCGAGAAGTATTAGAAATAGCCGGCTGTAATTTCAACTGTTGAATAAGTTCCCTAAATACTTTAAGATTCATTTCTCCATCAAAATTCATCTCAGGAACATTTGGAAATTGCAAATTCTTTCCAAGATACTGCAAATCATCAGTTAATCTGATCTCTACTACAACACCAAGTTTATTCTTCATAGACACTGAATTATTGGCATCCATATAAAGGAACTGCTGAAGAGTCTTAATTTCCTCAAAACTCTCAAGCAGAATTGTTTTGTCTCGCATTTTACACTCCAATCTTTAAAGTTCTTCTTTGACAATTACCCTTTTTAATAACCTCAAGTGTATTGCCATATTTTGCAGCTACTCTCCACTTATCAGCATTAAGATGCGACTTGCTGAGTATTGCACGTTCATAAGCATTTGGTTCATGTATCACTTCCATAATAACACCACCTTAAATACTGATTTGCTGTGGTTCTGCGCTATCTGGAATAGCGCTTCCAGATACAAGTCGCACATCATCAATGCGGAACTGCTGAAAGCCGCCAAAAGACTTCCAAGTAGTAAGTTCCTTCGTGATTTGAGAAAGTATCAAGTCTTTACTACAAGAATCTGTTACATTTTCAATCACAAAAATTTCTGAAATCTCGTATGAATCATCAGAAAAATGATCTATCGAGACCTGATAATTTTCTGGTAGAACTGGCGGATGCATGTTTAGGAAACCAAACTGAAATTCGTGCCAGCTATCATTAACATTTGTTGAATGCACATGCTTTACTAAAGCTTCAGCAACTTCATTATCGCCCAATCCTTCCGGTCGCTTAAATACAGCACGAATTGTTGCTTTCACAAGCCAGTATTTTGCTTTACTGATAAAAGCAAACTCTGTAGCTCCATCATTAAAAAGAGCTGCTAATCCTTTAAGAAAATGATCATATAAACCCGTATTCACAAATGAATCATGCGCACTCCTCGGAATGTCAGCAACAACAAAAACAAGTGAATGTTCTGAGCATTCACTTGTAATCTCTGATACTATTGGACAACAACCAAATACTACTGAAGCATCATCAGCTGGTAAAATGGCAATCTCTTTCTCAGTTAATAATCTCAGTTTAAAAGGAAGTTTTCCATCATCCACAAGCATAGTCAGATCATGAAAAGCTGAATCTGGACTTTCTGCATGAAGACACTTGAAATCTAATGGCTGCGATCCTTTAATCATATCGTCTCGTGCAAGAATCCCTCTCAAACACATATAAGAAACTGTCTCATACGATTCATTAAGTTTGTACCATAAATGGGTCCCAATAGTCACAACATTCACTCTGCAATCATGTTGTAATGCATTATTTAACATAAATTCCTCCTATTGCGTAATTATTACTAAGTTACACTATTTTATAAATTTGCTTTAAGAGACTATACTGTTCTGGTCTTCTTAGGAATCATCTGAATAAATTCTCAAAATTTCGCTAAAAATGAAATAAATGCAAACAGAAGCTATAATAAAGCCTGCAAGCAATTTACTCTCTGGCAATTCCAAGCCTTCTGCTAAAATGAATAAAATTGCAGCAACAAAAGCAGAAATTTGACTTAAAAATAAAACAGCAATTGCAGAAACTAAAAAATGTTTATGAATCTTCAAGGGTAAAACCTCCTCATATGTCCATTTTCATAGGAAGTTCTGAATCTTCAGGTGGCGGATCAATAAAACAGTTATCCAATGGATCTTTTGTAGGCTGCTGTATGCACAGTGGCTTAACAAGATGAAAACTGCCAAATTTCACAGTAAGTGGACCAACATGCTTTCTAATAAATGACAACATCACATCAATTTTAGCTCTTAAGAAATTTTCATCTTCAAAATAAGCTTTTCTTTCTAGGATAATTAGCACAGTTGTTATACCTGTGCCAGAAGTATACTTATCAAGAGTTATAAATTTTAAGAATCTAGGCGGTGTTGAAGTGTAAGCATTAAATACCAGCTTGTCATATACTTTGGATAGCTCTTCTTGTATTGGTGCCGGATTCTGCAGGTCACCAAATCTTAAAGATATCTGCTGGCACAAAATTGTTGTTTTACTATTCGGAAGAAAATTGTCATTTCGACATATTACGTTAAGCAAATACTTTAAAGACTCTGCGTTATTATTAAATTTGTCATAAGATAAATTTGTTCGCAAAACCGGAAGCACAAGAACTGGAAGTTCTTTAGTTTCATTTCCATCCAAACAGAATAAATTTAATAATTTTCCATCCTTAGATCTCGTTGCTGAAGTTACACAATTTTTACCAGAAAACATTGATAACTTTAAGGCACTTGATAATTTATTTAATGCTGTCTTGGACGGAAGACGTAATTTATCAATCCCCATAATTGTATAGACATCATGCATTGATGAACAGTCATCTTCTGTGTGCAAACATCTAAAGTCTGGCATTTCCGATGCTGAATCAATACGATCGAGCAAAGCATGATTAAAAGTTAAACATAGCCAGTTAGTATTTTCACCTTTCTGTGAGAGTTTATACCATAAGTGATTACAAGCAAAGGCAAAATCATCTAGTTTCATAAATACCTCCCAAAAAAATAAGAGGGCGCCATTAAAGCACTCTCTTAACACATACTATCTAATTAAGAAATTTTAACCATTAACTCAAGCCCATGTACGCAGTAGATTCTACCATTGATTGATAAATCAACAGCTGTAATCCCAACTCCATACAACTCATAAGTATCATATGAATTAGGAATCTCACTAAATTGACTAAAAGTCTCATAGGTCAGCTCAGGCGTAGCCTTATTACAGACTGAAACTGCGCAAGTCTGATCGCACAAACTACGAAGCTGACCTAGTGTTAATACAGCTTTTTCTGTGTCTGCAGAATGCCTACTTGCAAACTCAGCAAAACGTTGATGACACTCGGAAATTCCACTATCATCAGAATCCCCATTAAGATGGCATTCACCAAGAATCTTACGGCAATTAGCGCAGGATAATAAAAGAGTGTCATTAAACAAAAGTTTATTTTTATCAGCATTATCATTTAATCCAAGGATGGTATCCATTACTCTCTCAAAATCAGGTGCAGATAAATTGTTTATCTGTGCTGTTAATGCTTGTTTCATAACATCTAAATTTGTCATAATTACCTCCAATCAGCTGTTATAATACACGACAACCAAATACTATAACATAATAAAAGCTAAAGCAGATGATACCTTTTGCGATATCATCTGCTAGTTAAAATTTATTTATTCTCATCCAGAACAAAGCAAGTTGTTGCTCTAATATTCGTGGATCTTCATCGGGAAAAGTATTCAATAATGCTTTACGTACAAAAGCACGATCTTTATGCAAAAACTTTTGTTCACTAAAAAATTCCCGTTTATCAGCTGATATTTGCACACACTTTTTATAAACCTTTGGATTTCTCTGGAGCAAATCTTTAGCACAAGGTTCATAAAAATAATAAACACCGGCTGTTTCTTCATTTGAGTAGGCAATATCCGCAGCGGCATCTGGTGGATACCCAGACTCTTTCAGCAAATCGCATAAATTAACTGGATCAAATATAAGCTTCGGTGGCTCTGTTATTAATTCACATTCTAAACAATCACTTGAGATACAACCCCAACACGATGAACATTGTGCCTTAGTCAAACACGATAGCATAGAGTGCTTACTTCTGTATTTGCATTCTGTGACCCACTTCCAATCAGTTTGCAGTGTAAAAGGTACAACATCAAAACTAATCATGATTTACTTTTATTGTAAAATTTATAGAAGGGATCCTATCATGTGCCGCAAGCACAACCACATTATCAAAGCACTGAATTGTCATTTCAGGATATTCATCACTATTAACTATTATATTTGAGTTGGCAGTAACCCCAGGAATAGCAATAGCCTGCATAAAATCTGAGCCGGAAGATCTCCAACAATTCTTAGAGATAATGTATGTATTCAAACAATCGTTCATGGAATCGAGCTGTTCTGCATTAACCATATTTGCAGAAAATGACTGCTTAAACAAAAAAGCACACCGAAATACAATTACCATTAATAAAACAGTAATCAAAATAATTATTCCCAATTTTTTATTTACTCTCAATTTCTTAACTTTACTCATACCAGCTCCACTCCAATCATTTTGTAAGCCTTGCTAAACTCGGGCGAAGAAGCAAATCTTATGGTTGTCTTCTTTTGTGTTCTTACCTCAGTGACTGATGAATAGTCGAATATCCTCTGTTGTACTAAAGCTTGATATTTTTTGCCAATTCCCTTTACTTTTTGTATAAGAATCGGATAAACACGCTCAACATCACCAAGTGTTCTTAGTCCACTAGATAACAACGCTTTACTTACTATTGGTTCAGGAAAAGCCTGCTGTACTGGAACACACTTGTAATTCATCTCCTTACGTAAAAAATCTGTTTTAAGTAACTGAATACCCTTCGTGTGACCATACTGAATCAGTACTCTGGCATTCTGTGATCTTAATACTTTTTTACATCGTGCTAATGTTCTGGATACAGTTGCTTTGCAAACGTCAACTTTTTTAGCTATTTCATCTACTGTATAACCACAAGTAAAATAAAGAAGCAGGATTCTTTCATCCTGCTTCTCCAAGTTTGACATTGCTAAAACAACGCCAGCTAATAAATCATCTTCCTTTGCCTGAGTTTCCACTTCCAGAAAATCAAGCAAGTTAAAAGGCCATATTTTCATAATAACAATCTCCATTTCTTACAATTTAACTGCACTGCACTTCAAGATGATGAAGTTCAGTGATAGCATCATAATCAATTTCTTTAAAGCCCGAAATCATATTTCAGACATTCAGCAATCTCATCCTCATTAAATGCAAGAGCTTTCATTTCTCTTAAGACAATCTTCTCGAAATCATCTTCATCCTCAACTAACCCTATGAGATAGTTGATAAGATATTTGAGTTTCTTACCATGCTTTCTGTAATCGGCTAACTGTTTCCGTGTATTTTCCGTTATCATTTCTGACTTACACCTTTCCAAAGAACTATGAGTTTCATTTTCGTCCCATTAGTTGTAATGCGTTCTCACGATCCTTTTCATTGAACACTACAATATCTGTATTATCTCCTGACATACCATCTGGACACCATTCGATGTCACTTGATTCCATAATGTCAATTTCTCTTTTTGTAAGTTTTTCAATAATATATTCCATTATTTTTCCTCCAATATTCTAAAAAATGTGAATTTAGTTACCATCCTGTTTTTGGTATTTCGCTTGCACCTTCCTAAAGAAGTATTAGTTTCAAGACCATTCACGATTTAATTCTTTAGACAATTTATCAATCATTTGCATATCAATTTTATATGCATTATTGTTATTTTTCTTTGATAGCATGTCTCTTAACTCACTTGCTACTTCTCTTCTTCCTTTTAAGTATGCCTTTTGAATTTCATCGTTTACTATCTTATTTAAGTCCAACATATTTGCCTTCCTATCTTTTAAATATGTGAATTTCTTTTACAGTTGAATTAATTTATTTTCAACCATATCAGTTCATTATAAAATCTCAGATTTTTATCTTGGCAACAGTGGTCAATATAGTGGCCCTGTTGTCAATATTATGTTCTCTTTCAAAATTCATACATTTTTCAATAGCAGAATCAAATTCTTTCCTAGCAGCCTACTTTTTAGACATCGTACATACATCTACATACGATTCAGTCTTTCCATCAATTATGCCATTTCCTGGATATGCATACATACATGACGTACACAATCCTCCCATGGAACAAGTCTTGCTTGCCTCTCCGCAAGCTTTATATTTTCCACTTAAATCTTTAAATTTTGCCATTTTAATTTTCCTCTCTTTCATCTTTTCTCCTATATTCTATGTTAGTGCGAAATTCATATACACCAATATTCTTCTCCATCCATTGCTCGCTTCACTTCATCAATGGATAGATCATATAAGTCAGCGACAAAATCTATTGCACTATCAATACATTGTAATGATGCGAACTTCCGTTTATCCCTTAGACAACTGAGTGCCTGCTGAAAATTTCTTTCTTTATGTAACAATTCTTGTTGTTTTCTCTCCGCATATTTTTCATAATTGCTTTTGCTCATTTATCTTCCTCTGCTTTCATTTTGGAAATAGTTCAGTTTAGCTCACAAAATTCATTGTTTACTCTGCTTTATCTCCGAACCGTAATGGTTTTAATTTAATTAATTTCCCACCACGTCTTTTGGTATGCCTCCCTAACCATATATCACAATTTTCATTCATATATGGCAACAAAGACTGCTCATTTGTTTCATGAATTGGGAAAGAAATCGTCTCTTCAAAATCATTTGTTTCAACATTGTATTTGTCTATAATATATAATGTTGGTTTTGTTTTCATAACGTAACACACTCCTTTTTAAAGCCAAAGAAACACGCATTTACTTGCTAAATTCTGCCAATGCACACCCTGTACAAAGCATTCTGTCTGCCTTATCATTCATTTGTCTACAAGCTCTACCGTAGTAGCCACATATACAAGGTATTTTGCATTCACTTTCATCGCTTCCTATTTTATTTTTAATACAGTTTGCTTCAAACGCTTTCTGTTTTTCGTTTGTTATAATCGGAAACATATAATCATCTCCTTTTTCTAAAGCGGTATAGCGCATTTTGTAAACAGGTCTAATGCATTTTGTAAACAAATTGTTTTCCGTTCTGCATTATTCCAATAAATGAAATGGGTTCCACTTGACCACTGCCAATCTTCTGATTGTGCTGGATCATAATCACTAACGACAGCATACTGTGTATCGCTCTTGCTTTGCAACAATGCATATTTGTCTTTCCGTAAAATCACTATCCCTTTCATTTCGTATCTACCTTCACTAAATTATTCTTTATTAACTACTATGTTTCTATAGAAACCCTGTTTATATAAATGAATTCTCGTACACCATGCAAATTTATAACCATTTCTTACAGTTTAACTGCACTGAACTTCAAGATGATAGAGTTCAGTAACAGCATCATAATCAATTTCTTTAAAGCCTAAACTCGTATATTTTGACAGATATTTAGATTCACAAGACAATTTGATGCTGGAAACATTAAAAAGCTTCAACAAATCAAATACATGCCTTAGAATACCTTTACTCCTAAAAGGTGTCATGATTTCAATCCAATTAACAAACAGAGATGATTGCTCTACAAAAGAAATGTAGATAATCCCGACAGTAATCCCATTAAAGTGAATACTGTAAACTGAATCATAAGGGACACCTGTGTAAAATAAATTGGATAGATTTCCACCTTTGCAAGTATAATCAGTATCTGTCTCTAACTCTAATGAGCATTTATTTTCAAAAGAAATATTTTTCATTGCACTCACCTATAACCCAAAAATTAATATAAGAATACCGCCAAGAAATGCAGCAGCGGCAACTAAGCGTCCCCAGGATGCTGGTGAATCATTCAGGTCATTCAAACACATTGCTGATACTAATCCTAGAGCGATTAACGCAATACCAAGCAAAACATCTGTTTTTGAAGTGTTCAAAAGCATACTTAATAACATCATTTAAATCTCCTTATGTTGCAGTAAGACTTCGACTATAAATGAATACAATTTATTCAATTAGGATCATAACAATAATGTACAAAACCATGGACATAAAATATCCATTTCCTATCCTTGAACACTTGTAATGAAAAACTAAGCTTGTCCTAAATTAGCCGAAAACAAAGTTATGGTAGTGTTATAGCCACATCTTCAATAGTCGTAGTCAAATCTCATTTACTTCTGACAATTCGGACAAAAATAAGAATTTCGTCCAGAAATCTTTTTTGTATGTAACGGACTCATGCATACAGGGCAAATCGTATGTGCATGCACTAAACACAAATGTCGGACTGCACTCTCAAAAGAAGAAAAACGAAGTTCATGCATATTAGAATTCATGCAGAGTGCAATGAATTCACTCAAAACAGTTTTTATGTTGTTAAACAACAGCAGATACTCGTTATCATTTAAGCTGTCAGCCTTTCTATCTGGGCGAATAGCACTGCTAAATAAGATTTCATCTGCATAACAATTACCAATACCAGCAACCACATGCTGATTCATTAACAAACCTTTTATTGTATCAGTTGAAAGTTTACACTTCTTTATTAAATACTCTAAAGTGAAACCATCAGATAATGGCTCTGGACCAAGTTTATCTAAAACACCTGTGATGCCAAATGCAATTGGCTTAATAAACCAGACATTAGCAAATGTCCTATAATCTATTAAATGGATGATAGCACCATCACACAATTTAATTGTTAACATTGAAGAAGTTACATTATCTGTATTGCATACACAAAGTTCACCAGTTAATGCAAAATGCATTATAAGCTGTGAACCATCCTGCAACAGAAAAATTAGGTATTTCCCTCTGTGACTTAATTGAACAATTGTCTTTCCACTTAATGAAGATTCTAATGTAGAGCTGTCAATGTTTTGTAAACAATTTAAATTGTTTACATGCGCCGAAGAAATAGTTTTAAATTCTATGCATGGTGCCAAACTTTGACAAACTGCTTCAATCTCAGGTAATTCTGGCATAATCAATTCCTCCTTTATTTTGCCTAATTACTGTTTTATATTTTTAAACAATAAAATTGTGAGGTTCTGAAAATACCAAAAATTAGGTGAAAAATGAAGCAAAATATAATAAGACAGCTATACAAGATTTATAGTCCCAGAAATGACTTGTAATCATGAGCTTTTCTTATAAATACACAAAAATAAAGAAGCACAGAGATTTTTCATCTCAATGCTTCTAAAAATAATTATTGCCTAAAACTTTCATAGAAGCAGTTTTAGATATTAAAAGTTACTACACTTAAACTGCTTACTTAACAAGAACTCTACATTTAAATACTTGCTTACAATTAGCTGAGTCTAATGTCACAGTAATTGCTGCTGTACCCTTCTTTCTTGCAAGTATTCTACCATCAGAAACAGTTACTATTTTGGGGTTAGAGGACCTCCACACAATTTTTGGAGTAGATGGCGTAATTAGCTGCACACTGAAACCATTAGTATCAGCAATAAGTTTATTGCGATTGTAACTTGGTAAACCAACTAATAGTAAAGATTTACTGCTACCGGCATGAATTACCAGATTAGAGTTTGACAAATGAAGATAACCAGTTTTGCTTGGAATAATCTCATGTGTATCAACAATTGGTGCACACCAGGAATCAAACTTTGCATGGTTCCGAATTTTACTCAAATAGAAATAATGTGAAAAAGTAGTGGCGTCAGAAGTCGTATCAATACTATACCATTTATCATCTAATTTGATCATGTTCCATGCGTGGTCTACACTTGTCACAATATGTACATCTAAGCCTGAAGATCTTGCAAGCATATAAAATAGTAAAGAATAACCCATGCATTTGGTTTCGTGAGTAATCAAAGCTTGATATACAGAATTACCTAATGAATCATCTTTTGAATATTTTATATTATCGCAAATCCAATCATGAATTAATTGGATCTTTTCAAGTGTAGGTGTTTCTGAATTAATGCCTAATTGCTTTAAAATTTTGTCAAGTTTACCAGTAACAAAATCCATCTGTTCAGCATTATCTGCATATTGAATATTTACATAAGAAATTTCTTTCCTATCTTCATACAGCTTATAATACCAGCTCTTGATTGAGAATAATAAACTATCATTATCAAACAAATTAGTAGAATAATCTCTAATGGCAGCTGCGTTACTCAAGGCTATTACGTGCTTTGAGTCACGGATTGCATTAACAAACTCTGAAAATGGCATATCACCAGTATACTGAATTGTAATTGACTTTGACCTATCCAGAATTGCTTTACCAAAATCTTTATAAATTTCATCAATATCAGATCTTCTGATTATAGCAGTACCATTTTCAGTTTCCTGAAAATAAGAAAGAGGCTCCTGTGCTATTACGGAAACAGGAGCCTCTAAAATCATTGACAAAGCCAAGAGTAAGCCAACTATATGTAATCTGAACAAATGCATAAATATCCCTCCAAAAATTACTGATTATTGTTTTTATGGAAATGTATATAGTGATACAACTAATCAACTAATTACTGCAAGAAATAGACAAATACACTGGTACAGCAAAAATCTTGCTAGAAACAAAACTGTGGAATTCGAATTTATGGTTTTCATCAATTGCAGAAGCATAGACAATTTTAATAGCTATACTAATATAAAATCTTCCATAATAACATCACACTAAGGAGCTAATGATGATTAACTCTTCTGAATTTGTGTAATAGCTCAATTACAATTAAAACAATCAATGTGCTAACTGCAAATGCAATGTAAGCAAACCCTGGAATACTTAATAAAACACTAATTGAGAAAAGCAATCGCAAATGTGTAAAAGTACTCAGAACTCCAGTAATAACTGAACATACTGTTAACTGTAAAACTAAATGTAAAAATCGCATACTAACCTCTATAATATGAATAGGCCCTATGTTCATCAAAGTATTCAGTGAATTCCGAGATCTCGTGCAGTGCATTTGCATCAGGCAAGCATTCTTGTGGCAGATCTGTAATTGCGCCAGCAGCGTTGACAAGAAATACAATATGCTCGGCAGCTTTAAACAGATCCTCTAATGATTGGTGATATACTGACAAACAAATATAAAAATTGTAATCATCTTTCAGCTGCAGTAATTCAGTAACTATTGGTTCCAAAAGTTGATATCTATCATTTATGTCGAGAACAGTTAATGACAGAACTTCCGGTAACCGATTAACCAAAGTTAACTGACGTACTGAGAATACAGACTTGTCTCTCCACTCTCGTTCTGAAGATAAAACAGAACAATACACTAAAGGATGATCGATTTTCTCTAACAGATGATTCTGTAAATACCATGTTTTACCAGACCCAGTGCATCCATACAAAATACAAATCATTTACAGCCCTCCTTATAAGCATCAAATAACTTCAACGCTGCAAGTGTGAACCCATCTGAGATCCCACCATTTGCAATAAAATGACTTATAGAATCCCATGAAATGAATTCAAGAGATTTAATGCCTTCATACCCAAACTTTTCAATTACATTTTGAGCCTTACAAAAATACACATCGGCTGAACCTGCCAGGCACCCACTATCTGCAACAACTGATCCCAAAAATTTAATACTATTTGCATCAATGGTTGCTGATAGTTCTTCTCTGCACTCTTTGATCACGTTATCTGGACCTGAAATATTTTGTTCTCCGAATCCTCGTGGCAACTCAAGTTGCTCTTTACGTATAGCATGCCGGAAAACCCTTTCAAGTACAATTTTATTGTTATACTCTACGAGACACACGACGGCTCCTTTTTCAACAGTTGGGAGTAATCTTTCATAAGCAAAGTCTTTCCCCCCATTCACACCAGCAATAAGATCAACAACCATTAAATGAAATGGACTTTTATAAACAACACCAAGTTGCTTCTGCGTCCTTTCCATAAATGTAATCATACGTTGTTTGTCCGTGACAATAGGTAAAACTGGACTCTGTATAAATGCATCTGGTCTCTCCTGCATTAAACAAAAATAGTCATCTAAACATCTTTCATTCCATTTTTCCATAATTTAATTACCTACTTTCCAGCATTAAGCTAAACATTTTTCTGATAGTACTAAACTGCGGATTTCGCGCTTGTTTGCTTTGATTTTAGTTATTGTTGGTATAAAAGACTCACCGAAAAACAAAGACTGCAAGCAGTCAATGGAACGACTTAAACGTTCCTCCGAGACAAAAAATTGAATTTCTGCAACATGCCTCATTTGCAACCCATGAATAACTGAATTATATCTTGGGTGCGTAATCTTTTTGAAATTATAATCTTCAAGTATTACCAATGCTTTTCCAGTTGATGATACTGGAACTGTGACTTTGAAGACTTGTGGCAAATCAGCATTTTTATGCAAATTAAACAAAATAACCTCCTAACGTGAAAAAATTAATAATACATGAATTTTAGGTAAACACCCTAAAATAAAAGAAGATGTTAGCTATTAAGCTAACATCTTCTGAAATAATTATTTTGATCAAAAATCAAGTTTCTGTGGTGCATCAGGCAATTCTAAATAAGAAGTGAAAGATTTCAAAGACTCCAGTGTTTCTTTGGAAAATTCAAACTGAGCAAGGAGCTCATAGAACTTTACCGTATTAAGCAATAACCGTAATTTATCGTGATAAAGATATTCTGGGCTCAAATGAGCAAGACTATGTCTTGCTCGCATAAACAATTCGCAAGCATCATGATAATCATAGCGCGGTTTTCTAGAACTAAGGAAACCATAAACATGCCCCTGTGTTACCTTCTGACCATTTAATGCTGAAACATTTGCATTCAGATAAAAGTAAGAGTAGCACAAGCAGTACTCATACATTACAATAATAATTTCAAATAATGCTGCAAAAGAGAAATGATGCTTACACTCAAGCATCATTTCTTCTATCATTTTCAAATATTTTGGCATATCGTTTTTATCAACATCTTTATATTCAGGCATTTAGTACCTCCTTACAGCTGTGAAGCTGAAATCCCCTAAAGCTTGATGAATCCTCTGGTGCCATCCAAGCTCCAAAACGCTTATCTTCATCCTCTACATCTGAAAAATCGTAAAGATTCCAAATTTGTTTAGTAAATTCAGAATTCTGTTCTCCAGCAAAGACAATATCGCCGCATGGATGCTTTGCCTCAAAATCTAATCCAGGTGTGTAAACAGCTTTCTTAATACCATACTTTCGCATTTGTTCAATAATTTTTTCTTTATTTGTCATGATAAATACCTCCTACTAATTAAAGTCTAGCATAAGTAAAACACTAATGCAATTGTCGGGTAGTCTGCTTACTAAAATTGGAAACAATAATGTTAAAAACACTTCCTCTAAACTCGATCAGTAAACTCAGCACCGATCAGTACGCGTCCATAATCAGCCTCCTGAATACGACGAACAACAGCTCTCCTATTACTTATGCAACCTACAATTCCTAGAATCTCTTCCGGAATAGCCTGAGTCAAATTCAAACTAAAGTGAATTCCTGGCAGTAACTCCGATCCTTTAGCAACATACAAAGAAACACCTGTGGAACTAATATCTTTTGTATTTACAGGAAATGGCATATGTTTGTCAACAAATGCAAGACCACCAATGCTACATGAAATCCTTTGAGTCTTTCTTCTGCTAACTAAGATATTATTAGTATCACAGGTTAAAAGAACCTCACAAGGGTAATCAGTCTTTGTTACAAAAACATTCTCAAATACACATGCATTGCCATCATTAGGTGCATAAACATTCATAGCGACCGAAAAGAAATCTAGCTGCGAAAAGTCATTTTCCTGCAGTGTAACATATAGTAAAGCTTTCCCATACTCATCTTTGCAACCTTTTTGTATAACACCGAGAATAACCTTTAATTTTCTATCTGCAGTGAAATCTAAGATAATCTCAGATCCTGGTTTCATTTCACAAATTTTCACGTAATAAACTCCTTTTTAAATGACAGTGAACACTATCGTTCATTGCCGTGCAATTGTCCAAATGCACGAAACCGCTGTATTTCTTTTACAAAACACAGCGGTATTCAAAAACACTCAAAAAGAAGAAGATTCGTTTGCGCAGTCCTACAAACTGTGCAAACAGAAGTACAAAAGATTATATTCAGCACTTTAGTCGACAAACTAATGTGCTGAATTAGCATACTGCAGAAAAACAGTATACTAAAACAGTGTAGTAGCTGTTACACTACTACACTGTGAATTTTACTTGTAGACAGTTAATTTGCAATCGTCGAAAGACAAATTCCATGTTACGTTGCATGCACGCTCCTCATCCGTTAAGTATGAATTCATCATGTCACTCTTGGCGTTCATAAACTCAGTAAGAGCGCGTGCCTGAAGACCATTAAATCCACTAAAGGTTGGATTATTGATAATGGTGTCTTTGGCATCCATGGAATGCTTTTCAATAATTGTTGAAACAATATCTGTAATTGCATTGTAGGCAATCTGTGTCCTTTTAATTTTATCGCACAGTTCCTTATCAATCCCTTCTGTGCGCTCAACCTGCTTCACATCTTTAGCAAATGTAATGTCTAAAATTCCAGTTGTGTAATCAAGCTTCCAATCTGTAACCACAGAACCATCAGGAACCCTACCGGCATCTTCAACATAGGTTTTAAGCATATTCTGTTTTAAAGAATCCCACTCCTGCATTGCTTCTGCAACACGCTTAAGTAATGATACAAAAAGAACTGTCTGTGTTAAAGTGTCCTTAAGATTCATTGCATGTGTTTCAAGCAGATTGATAATAACACTTTTCTGTGACTGGAAATTGATATCTGCCACGCGGATATCATCACAAGTATCCTTATCAATTGTTATCTGCTGCTTTGTATTCTCGAACTTCAGTATCTGATTCATTTACGTACCCTCCTAATGATTTAACTAAATTAACTAAGTAGTTGTATTCTTCTTCGCCTATAATTGGTACAGCCCACTGCTTTGGAACCCAAAGGTCAAAGACTTTCGGAATTTTATACTTTTTATAGTACTGATTCCAGTAATAAACATTTGCTAAAACTCTGCCTCTGTGTGTCTTACAAATATTTGTATCGCGATGATCAGCGGTGCCATACTTCTGATAATTCCAAGCTGAGCACCAAGAGCATCCCTCCGCAATTGGACAATAGAAGCACTCGTCTGTAGACTGCGTTCGTCTGTCAATAGCATTTAAACAAGCAACGCAATCTTTATCTTTCTGGCATGTAGCAAGGCCAGTATGCACATTACCAATTCTCATAGGCGCTCTACTAGCACCAAGACTACTCTCCATGTAACGAATGCATGGGAAAAGCCAGCCATCTGGATCCATACTAAGCATAGAACCTGTACCACCACACCAATTCTGCAGATCAGTATCTTCCTTTGGATGCCCTAATGTGGACTGATACAATGAACAGTCTAAAAGCTTGTACTTCTTATCAGAAAGCATAAAGTCAGCAAACTTCTTCATTAAATGATACAGTTGTCCTGCCTGCTCATCAGTCCATTCTGCCTCATACACGCAATTGGCATTAATTTCTGTATAACCAAGTCCAACAATATGCATTAAAGCATCATAAATGTATGGAAGATTGTCTGGTGAAATAGTGATCTTACTTCCCATGTAATAACCACGATTCATCCAGTCCTGCGTTGCATACTCCGCAAGATCATAACTTCCTCGACCATCTGGAAAAACACGGCAAGCATCATGCAGTTCCTTATTACCATCCAGGGTAACTGAAAAACTAATACAGTCTTTATTCTTTTGTAAAAACTTCTGAACTTTTGGATCGGTGTACAGTACACCGTTACTACAGATACTAATGCAGAATCTGTCTGCCCATGGATGATTTAACTCGATTGTACGTAATCTGAAATAATCGACAATCTGATCAATTAAATCAACCTCAAGGAAAGGTTCACCGCCAATAAATTCAATAACTATACCAGGAGAGTTCTTTATACTGACATACTCACTAAAGCCGTCCTCACCTGAAAGAAGTTTATCAATAAATAATTTTGCGTCTTCAAACTTCATTCTCCTAACGCTCTTGTTGATCTGATAGCAGTAGGTGCAAGCCAAATTACACTTATCAGTAACCTGAAAAGTAACAGTTCTTGTAAGTATACGATCCGGACCCATAGTAGCTGAGCCTTCTGATGTCTCTGGATAGCACTTAGCAATAAAATCTGTGAAACTTGTAAACTTCCTTTGAACAGTGGTAGGATCAATAAGGTACTGCTGATCACAAGTAATAGCTTCTTTGCTTGTAAGCACTAAATGTCTGTAATTGTCAGAAAACTGAAAAGATGACTCTTTAACATGTTTTCCTGCAACTAAATCAATAACGCTCTCCATGACAACACTAGACTTAAAGTAGGCAACAGAAAAGTCTGATAATAAATCCTGATACTGATCGGAATTAAGCCAATCATCAGTAGAATCATTTAAATGTTGATCTAACATGAAAACAACCTTGTTTTGTGCCATTCTAGCTTCAAACTCCATCTTCTGAATAGCTAATGCGAGATCTTCTCGCAGGTATACATCTAATGTGAACATTAAATTTTTCCTTTCTTTATTTTTATGAAACAAATCATTATTTTTGTATAAATAGTGCATAGCACTATTCAAGGTAATAAATTTTCTAATAACATGAATATATTAAAATGAGTGATAGCTTTTATACTATCACTCACTAAATTAAGTTGTTGAAACTGTTAATCCTCCAGCACATCCAGTACCGCAAGAAGCAGTACACGTCTGAAGGCATCCGTTACACATTCCAATACAACTTCCAATGCATAAACCAGTGCAAGCAGCTTTACATGATGAAGACTCAGGCGAAATGCCTACAGATTCACCGGCTGCACGCCTGGCATTAATTGTTGTCTGGGTTTCCCCATTAAACTGTTCCCGAGAAAGCCGGTCAGTTTCTGCGATAAGACTGGAATTCCAAGTTTTAGGAATAGGATTTCCTGTAACTGTTGACTCCAATCCTGCAATATCATATATCTGCATTAAAAGGTCTATTGTCTTTCTTCCGTACTCGGAATAAATCTTATCATCTTTTGTTGGTGTGTGAATAAAATCATACTCACCACCAGCAAATTGGGAAACTGAACCATAAGCACGAGATGGAGTCCATAAACGGTTTGATGGTCCTATACCATTACGACGCTGCATCTCTGCTTTTATCTTGGCTTTCAGGGTAACTAATTCACTTCGACTTAGACCCATTGAAACCTCCATTCTTTAAGCGTATGCTGATGTATTACAAGAAGTATAACAGCCATTGCTGCAACTTCCATTGCAACCTCCGCAATTACTACAACCATTACAATTTGAGCAACCTGTACTACAGCTGCCTTGGCAGTGCCCCGTACAAGTATTCTCACAGTTATCAGCACAGGTTCGTGTGCAAGTACCAGTACAGGTTCGTGTACAGTCATCTGCACAAGATCTAGTACATTTACCTGTGCAAGTTGTTGAGCAACCACCCGTGCAGTCATAAGAGCAACTATCTCCGCAGCCATCACAGCCTCCAGAGCAACCACCTGTACAGAAACCTGTGCAGCCACTATCGCAGCCACCCGTACAAGTTTCAGAACAACCACCCAGGCAACCAGAATCGCAACCACCAGAACAAACGGTGCACTGATCTGAACAATACATAGAACAATCAGCATTACATGAACCTGTACAATCAAATTCACATGAACCTGTACAGTCATAAGAGCAATTTGAACAACCAGCATTTGCTATTTCGGCTTTTTGATTAACTGTCCCTGCCACGGCTAATGCTAATTATGCAATAGCGGTTCCTTTAATTATATTCCTTAATTTGTCTTTATTATTTTCTTTAGCCATTTTAATCCCCTCTCTATGTGGAAACTAAATTATACATAAGCACTTGAATTACATGATGTATAGCACCCAACGCTACAGCTACCATTACAGCCATTACAAGACTGGCAGCCATTGCATGAAGTACAGCCTGTAGAGCATCCACCTTTACAATGCCCTGTACAAGAACTTTCACAGTCATCAGCACATGTCCTTGTGCAGGTACCGGTACATGTATTTGAGCATGTACCGGTACAATTATAACCACATGAACTACCGCAACCAGATGAGCATTCACTACCACAACCTTCACAGTCTCCGACGCAACCGCTACAATTTCCACCGCATGACCGATGACATGTTTCAGTGCACCCATCTCCGCACCCCGTTGAACAGGCACCATCGCAGCTGCAACCATTAAGACTCATTGTATTTCCAGTACAACTAGCGCAATCAAAAGCTTCAACTTCAGCAGTCTCATCAATCGTTATAGCAACTGCTATAGCAAATGTAGACACAGTTACAGTCTTTACAGCCTTTTTTAATTTATCATCTTTAACCATTAAAACTCCTTTCAGAAAAGCTAAAGATGTTGAAATTAAGCATAGGCTGATGAATTACATGATGTGTAACATCCGACTGAGCAGGAACCATTGCAACCACAACAATTAGAGCAACCATTGCAAGAAGTGCATCCAGTTGAACATGTTTCTTTACAATGTCCTATGCAAGAATTTTCACAATTATCTGCACAAGTCCTGATGCATGTACCAATACATGTATTTGAACATGTGCTGGTACAATCTCTGCGACATTCACCGCTGCAACCATCGCAGTCTCCTTCGCATGTACCAGTACAGGCATCACATTCCGTATTGCAGTCACCACCGCATCCACCACACAACATAAAACAACCTGAACAACTATTACTACAGCTTTCGCAGATGCAAGAAGCGGCATTAGCAATCTCAGCTTTTTCATCAACAGTAGCAGCAACTGCCAGTGCTAAACATGCTACTGTACAAGTGCTTACTACTTTCTTTAGCTTCTCTCTATTTTTATTCTTATTGTTTTGATCCAAAGTGAGCGAGCTACTCTCTCTCTCTCTCTCATAATATTTACCTCAGAAGAAAAGCTAAAGATGACTTAAAATTTATGCATATGCACTTGCATTACAGGAAGTGTAACAGCCAATTTTGCATGAACCGTTACAACCACTGCAAGACTGGCAACCATTACACGAAGTACACCCAGTTGAGCAACCGCCTTTGCAATGGCCTGTACACGAGGTTTCGCAATTATCAGCACACGTCCTAATGCATGATCCGGTGCAAGTTCCTGTACAACTGCCAATACAACCGCCAGAGCAGCCTCCTGAACAGTCATTAGAACAACTGCCCCCACAGCCATCGCAACTGTCAACGCAGCCACTAGAGCAGCCTCCTGAACAGTCATTAGAACAACTGCCCCCGCAGCCACTTGAACAACTATCACCGCAACTATTGCACTCTCCACGACATGTTGTAGTGCAACTAGTACATGCCGCACAATAACCCGTACAACCGACAGTGCAAGCACTGCCACAACTAGCACAATTCAAAGAGCAAGTAGTGCAACTTGTACAACCATTACACCCTGAACAAGTACACCCTGCAAATGCAACTTCTGCTTCTTGATTAATAGTTTCAGCTACAGCTAACACTACACATGTTGCAGTACCAGCATTTATTACTTTCTTTAGCTTTTCTTTGTTTTTGTTAGTTAAATTGTTATCATTATCTGGAGAGCTGTTGATCTCTCTCTCTCTCTCTCTCTCTCTCATTTGATCCCTCAATAAGAAAAACTAAAGATGACTAATGCTGACTAACTATAAGAAGATGCATTGCATGATGTGTAGCATCCTGTACTGCAACTTCCGTTGCAACCGCCGCAATTACTGCAACCATTACATGAAGTACATCCAGTTGAACAACTACCTTTGCAATGTCCTGTACATGAATTTTCGCAATTATCAGCGCACGTCCTGACACAAGATCCTGTACAGGTGCCGGTGCAGTCATCTTGACAATCTGCTTTACACGTTCCTGTGCAGTTGTATGAACAACTATCACCGCAACTAGAGCAACCACCAGTGCAACCCCCAGAACAGCCGCCAGTACAGTCGAGTGAACAACTATCACCGCAACCAGAGCAACCACCAGTGCAACCAACACAATAACTGTCACAATTAGAACTACAAGCATATCCGCACCCATCAACACACGTTGAGCAATTAAATGTGCAATAACTATCGCAGCCATAACAGCTTGCATAAACAACTTCAGCCTGCACATTAATACTGGCAACCACTGCAGTAATTGCTATTCCTGTAACAACTGCTTTCTTTAGTTTTTCTTTAGTTTTTTCTTTCCTTTTACTATTTACCGAGTACCCCCCCTCGATTATACCAGTAGTCGGAGAAGTATTTTTGTTATCGCTCATAGAAATTACCTCTAATCGTCCCAAACAGACGCTGTGGCAGACCAAGTTGACCCATTCCAGTACTTCATCACACCACGCCCACCATGAGACGTATCAATCCAAAGTTTACTTTTGTTAGCTGGTGCTGAATTACCAATACAAACACCACCACCGCCACCGGCTAAGTTATCCTTAACCGTAGTAGCTGCATTAGTTGTTGTTACAGTAGACTTGGCAAGCAAAAGCAAGCCAAGAACACCTAAAGATGTTTTCTTCAAAAAGTCCAAGCGACTGATTTTTTCAGTTTCTGCACTAATTGCATTCTCCTCTTTCATCTGAAGAATCCTCCTTTCAATTAAGCGTGCTGTACGTATCTTTTGAGTCTTCATTTTCCTTATGTCCTGTTAAATCCGGAGCCTGACTCTCTGGCTCTTTAGCTGTATCATTCTTAGGCTCATCAACTACAGATTTTTCTGAATCATCGGAATGCGTTGCAGCTGCATCTTTTCCCTTGTCATCATCAATTAAGTGATAACACATAATATCAGCAATCGAAATATTTTGTGCCTGAGATGCTGGGATAGTGATAGTAAGTGTGCCAGCATCCGAATTCACCTGATAAGTTGGTGAAATATCATATTGACTTGCATAGTCAACATCAACAACAGTACAATTCTTTAAATACTCATGAGTAAATGTGTAGGTAACATTGCTTCCACTTGCCTTCCACTGAGCTGCCGTAATAGTAAAACCTGGCACCATATCAACTTTGTAATGACCATTAGCAGATGCAATAAAAGCATTTAACCGTGATTGTAAAGCCTTAATATCAGCAGAATTAATATTAACCTGATCCCACAATTTCTGAATTGCTGTGTCATACTTAGCAGTCAGATCAGTAATCTGCTGATTGATATTGATAATACTTGCCTCTGCATTTGTTACCCTTGTCGTTACTGCTGTCAGGTCTGCCTTAGTCTGCGCTAATGATGCATTGGTATCATCAATGCTGGCTGTAAGCTTCTGATCTAAAGCTGTGATTGTTTGATTCAATTCAGTGACTTTAGTATCTATAGTTGTACTAAGCTCTGTCTTAGTATCATTGATACTCTTAGTCATCTCTTCTTTTGTCTTGTTAATCTTAGTTGACAACTCAGTTTTATTGGTAGCAATGGTTTTATTTAAATCATCAACATTATCACCAATTGTTTTGTTAAGATCATCAAGATTTTTAGAGATCTGCTGCTGCAAATCTTTCTGCACATCAGTAATTGTAGAATTTAATTCAGCTTTATCTGCATTCTGCTTGTCAGAAAGTTCTTTCCTATCGGCATTTTGTTTATTGATTATTTCAGTGTAATTCTTATCGATCTTCTGTTGTAGCTCAGACTTGTTACTAGTCATATTCTGAGTAAGCTGTGTAATATTCTGCTGAATTATCTTATTTAAAGACTCCTTGGAACTGGTAATCTCATTCCTGATGGTTGTCTCTGTTTGATTTAAAGCTGTATTTGCTTTTTGATCATTACTATCTGTATCCTTACGTAAAGTGTCAATACTTCCAGTAAGCTTTGTAGTGAGCTCTGTAACACGATTATCAACTAAGGTCTGCAAAGAAGTTTGAGTCTTGCTAATGTTTGTTGTTATCTCCTGCTTCAAAGCTTCCTGTGAATCCGTGAGATTCTTCACCTTCTGATTCAGAATATTAGTAAATTGTTGCTGTGTCTTGTCAATCTGAGTTGTAACATCAGTAATATTACTAGAAATCTCCTGCAACTGCTTCTTTGTTTCCTGGTCAGATTTAGCCAAATCTGACACATTGGTTGTCAAAGTCTTAATGTTTGTTAATGCAGTTTTAATTTGTGACATACACTCATTCTGGGTGTTCATGAGATCATCCAAAATTTTCTGGATGTCCGTGACCTCTCTTGTTAAACGGTCGCCTGTCTTTTTATTGTAATGAATCTGTGCAAGCAGCTCCGTCTCAAGTGCATCAAGTTTCTCAGTTAATGATGTATCAACGGCATGAATTTGAGAACTTGTATCGGTGGATGAATTTTGATACGTATTATTGATTGCACTTACAGTCTTCTTTAAAGACTGATTTGAGTTATCAAGTGCATTCAATGCCTTTTGAATATCAAGAATCTGCTTATACTGCGTTGTTGAACCATCGACAGTAGACTTTAAATCTTCCTCCGGTAAAGCATATGCAATGGCATTAGCAACTGCATTAGCAACATAACTCTTTGATAAATCAGTTAAAGTGCCATCTGCCTGAATATCTATATTACCGGCATCCGCAGTGTCATTAAGTGTTTTTACAACCGCGTTTAACACTTTCTGATACTCTTCATCGTTAAGTGTACGCTTTTCTGCTTTTAATGTACCTTCAACAATTGGCATCGCCCACTTTTTGATACTTTCTGTATCACGCAGATCTGACTCCTTCATAGGTTCATTTTGGTTTAAAGTGTCATATGTTCGCAGCTTTACTTCAGTTGCAAGTGTTACTTCTGGCTTTTGCATTGTGTAAAAAAGAACACCGCATACCATGGCAACAGTTAGTACTGCAGAAAGAAGGATCTTTCTGCTTCTGTCAATTTTTTTGATTTTCATAATCATTCCCCTTTCATAAAATTTGATTAGCATAGATAAGAATTATACTAAAACCGGCATTGAGCTTTTATACTCAATGCCGGTAGCAAAGGGAATGATTTTACTCCGATGAAGTTTTTGTATGCTTCTTCCTTTCGCACACAAAACTAATACCAATACTAAAAACATAAATAGCAATCATAGGTATTCCAACAATCATCATCGAGACAACATCTGGTGGAGTGATAATGGCAGCAATGATTGCAATTATCACAATAGCTGGCTTCAATCCTTTCTGCATTACAGTATGGTTCAAAATCCCAGCAACGGTTAGTAATGCACTAAATAAAGGAACTTCAAATAAAAATCCCATTATCCAAGTTGTTGTCAAAAACAAACTGAGAAAAGAACTTACAGTTGCGTACCCAGTGATCTCAAATCCTTCTGAGTATGAATACAAATACTGAAATACAAAAGGAAACAGAATTTTTATGCAGAAAATAATCCCAAGTGTAAATAAACTGATAAAAACTATTAAGCCTATAAGTATCAATTTATGTACACGTTGTGATGGAATTGCTGGCATGACAAATGCAAGCACATTCCAGATTATTAATGGAAGACTTGCAACTAGAGCAAGAGTGCCACACAACCTTAATGATTGAAGCAGCATTTCCTGTGGTGTAACATAACCAACTGTAAAACCGGCATCCTTGCCAATCTGAATGAACCACTTAGTAATAGAAGTTGCATTATAATAACAAAAACAAAAAACAGCTATGAAAAAAGCAAGGCATGCAATGGCACGCTTTTTCAGCTCATGAAAATGTTGAGTCAATGTTAATTGGTTTTTATTGTTCATCAACTACATTGTCCTTCTCATCTTTTTCTTCAATGCCTTCTTGCGAATCTTCACCAGACTTAAACTCATCCTGCAAAATCTTTTTGGATTTTCCAAGTGACTGTGCAAGCTTCGGCAATTGTTTACCACCAAATACAACCAAAATAATTGCAAAAATAACAATTAGTTCTAAAAATCCTATTCTCATTGTTTAATCTCCTTTTCATTTTTAAATTCATTTTTTACTTCTGTTATCTGTGTATCAATATCCTTCTTTAAATCAGTAACCGGTTGGATGGCATCCCTAACTGGTTCGGTGACTTCAGTGATGCTTTTAGCGGCCTGTCTAACACGCTTTAAGAATACACCAGCCATCCTAGCATAATCAGACAATTTTTCCGGTTTAAAGAGGGCTATGACTATAATAATAATTGCAAGTAATTCACTTAATCCTATTGACATGAATACACCTCTCTAAAATACTACAATCAGAATAATAAAGGGATTTGAAACATTATGCTCCAAATCCCTTAACAACTATTTTTTATTTAAAATATACTTTGCTGCCTGCTCCGCTTTAGATGTGGCTCTGACAATTAAATGTTTGTCTGCTCTTAAAGCTGCAGCCCAGTTTGCAAGATACGAAATTGAATTAGTTTTTACTTTTTTATCATCAATACCAAGTGTTGCTAATAAGATTGAGCTGCCAATTTCGGCAATTAATTCCTCTTTGCTGTAAGCATCAACATTATCAACAAAAGAAACAAGATTTCTATTTAATCGGTCTGCCGACCCTGTTGAATGAACTACTTCATGAAAAGCTGTCGAAAAGAAATCACCTGCAGACCGAAAATCTGTGCGCTTTGGTAATCTTATTAAATCTGTTTCAAATGAGTAATATGCCTTATTACCACCGAACTCTACCGGAATTTTTTCTGCAGATATGTACCGATCAAATACTGTCTGCGCATCAGGATACTCTTCATCAACTATTTTACTTTTTCTAGCACAATAATACTCAAGCTGACTTGAATGAAATACCACATAATACTTAAGCATTGGAATATCTTTTACTAAATCTGGGTTCTCTTTGTCTTGTACAACAAGATGCTTCCAGAAAACAATTCGTTCACCAATCTCGCCCTGCTTAATATGATAGCCCAGATCAGTCCATTGGCTAAAAGTTGCATACTCACCTGAATGTTTTAAAAGCATTTGATTAAGTAAACTATAATTTCTTTTACTTATTGTATTATAAGCAAGAGAAGAGCAGACCCAAGGTTTCTTCCATGGTTTTGTACCGTTTTCCAGAGCTTCTACAACCCTATTCGTTATGCTCTCATAAATATTCATTAATTATGCCTCCTTCAATAAGACTTTGTACAAGTTTTGCATAGAAGTTCCGTTATAATAATGAATATTCTCTTTATTTGTGCATGCAGCAATCTTATACATTAAAGCATGGTTCATGCGTGCTGTGGCAACGACTACTGGAGTATCACTTGGTATTTCACGATTAACATCAAAGATGAATTCTGCCCTGGGTATCCTTTGTAAAACTTTCTGCTTATCTGTGCCAATCAAATGACCAAAAATAATAACTCTATCAGCAATAACTACATCTGTATCTGCTTGATTCATTGACTCTTGAGAATCTGTAATATCAGTCAGCATCTTTTGTAATGAATCAATATAAGCATTCTGTGCTTCACGCTCCCCCTTTACTGTTGCAAGTTCTATATGCAAAGCTTCGACCTCTGAATTTTTCTGCTGGATAATATACTCTTTCGTATCCAATCCCATTTTTACTGGAATCTGCATTTTCTCATCATAATGGGCAGCTTTTAGATCAGACAATTCTTCCTGTAATGCCGTTATCTTTTCTGTCAAATGCTGATTTGTTACACTTAACTCCTTTAACGATATTGTGTCTATGTATGCTTGCTTGTAAAACTGATCCAGTATCATTTTTGTGCAGACGGAATCAGCACGTTTTGAAAGTAATTGGACTGTGAGCTCCTTTAAAGGTAAAATAGTTGCATAGTGTTCCTCAGAAATATTACGCATAAACTGTCTGATCTCTGTATAATCATGATCTTCGATTACATAAGTAATTAAATTAACATCAATTGTATTTAAAACCCATTGCTTTACAAGGTCAGGATCTATTTCAAGCAGCTCAGGAGATAATGTCACTAAACCACTTGTCCAGTTCATTGGGCTATAGTAACTAACAGCAATCTTCTTAATACTTGTACAAATATCATCCCAAGATTTGGCATTATTACATTGTAAATACATATCTAATGAAGACTGCTCATATTCGGACAGATGTTTATCAGAAAGTTTATATATTTCAGATGTATTTTTATCACCAAACTTAAATCTATAAGCTTTATACATAAAGGCGATTGTCTCCCTATGCATATCAGCATAGCAATTTCGAACTACTGGCCTCAATACCTTTAGCATACTGCCTGGAGTTTTTGATGTAAATTTTCCGTTATCAAGATAATCGGACAAAAATAACCATGCTAACTTAAAAGCTCGATCACTTGTAGAAAAAATATCCAAAAATAGCTGCATAAGTGGTAATGTTTCTTGCGTACTTTCTGAGATATCAGTGGTATTTAAACCCTTAATAAATTTCTTTATGTCACGAATAGATGTAAATGAGTAATCAAGATTCTGATAAACACGCTTAAAGGTTTCAAAGATACGATCAAAAATAATATCAGGAATTTGGTTATACCTTTCATACAGTTCAGAAATTTCGGAATCCTTTAAATACCAAAGTAATTCGTGCAGGGCATTATTATCTTTCATGCAATAATTTAAGATAACTGCACTTGCAATACATTCAAACTCTGATGTAACTGGAATCCATGGGCCGTATGTGTATGAGATCAATTCATAACAAGGTTCATAGTTAGCAAAAACATCAAGATACAGATTTTTGATCTTATTATTACCTTGCTTGTATAAGTGATGCAAAATTACTGTCAGTAGCGTAGATTTGCTATCTTCCTCAGAATTATAGGCGTGATATAGTCTACTGTTATGTGACAATGCTTCTAAGAAATCATTCAGTGAAGGCTCCTTATCAATCTGTTGCATATGTAATCCTCCAAAAAAATAAGAGCGTCTTTGTCAAAACGCTCTTAAATATTCATTATTATGAAACGAAATCCTGTATCCAGCTTTCATTGAAACGCCCGGCATACATAATGTATCTGCCATCGCTATCCCAAAGCTGCATACCTTCTTTCTTTGCCACAATGCTCAAAATGTTTTTAGATAAACGAGAGACTATTGAAATATGATCATCAACCGATTGTACAATTCGATAATCATTTATCACTCTTGGTGCATCTTGTGCATCTGAAACATTGTTCAAGTGCCAAGTGCTAAACTTTTCAAAATCAGAAATAATCTCATTCCAGTTAGGATACTGTTGTAATAACTTTAGAATAGTTACAGCTCGTGCTCCGCTGTAAATAACAACATACTGTGATTTTACATCTGTAAAATGAGTGAAATCTGATAAATTGATATTGTTATTAAACTTTTGCAAAACTGCCTGAATGTAAACCCAATCGAAAATAATAGCTGCTGAGCTTGCAAACTCTTCACTACCATCATTTTCCTTATCTTTCATCAGTGACTTACACACATCAAATACTGCTTTATCATCTAAACGCTGCTTAGCAACTGATAACTCAGAACCAACAGCTTTAGGCGAATTTAACGAAATGTCAAGCGGAAATCCGCCAAACACATAAGCAATCTCACGATGCAGATTACTAATATCCTCCTGCACATCTGGGCTTGACGTATATTGCAAACGATAACTAATGACTTTCTTATTTGGTGTTATAGTCCATACATTTCTAATTGCCATTTTCAATCTCCAATCTTTGACCAACAAATTCTCTAATCAGCTCACTCAAATTATCTTGATAATCCCCAGACTTTAGCTTATCTGGTGTAATATAAATAAAAGCTATATTAAGTGTATCTGCATACAGTAATAAACAACCAATAATCTCATCTGAATTGCAAATAGTAAACACGTTTTTACGAACATCGCGATTATCAATCAAAAAATGTTTCTGTCTATCATCCTTACATTCGAAATCCAGGCAGTTAGTTAGGTCGCAATAATACTGTGTAACACCATTAGATTCTTGTGTTTCACACTGCATAATGTCTCCTTTAACTATGTCCTAAAATAATTCTGTAAATACTACTGAAAGATCAAAAATATAACTACTACATCCAAGTGCGGTTGCTGCTTCATTAATGCTCCGTAATGGTAAATTGACAATAAGCACACCATCAAGATTCATACATTTTCCATTTTCAAACTCAAAATTACTTAAATAGATTGAATTTATAAAAAAGTATGATATAGGACTCTCCACTCTCACAATTGTAATATCTGCCTTTGTAAAAGATGTGGTGCTATAAATAAATTGGGCAACCTGCTCAGAAGTTCGGGCACTAAAGAATCCGAGCAATGGATATACCAGTTGCGTTTCCTTCCAATTTGTTGAATCTTTCATTTGAGTATCTTCTTGATCACAATTCCCAGTAAATACAGAAACATGATTTTTCAATTTCTGCTTAACATAAACCATGAAATACATAAACTCTCCTCTCAGAGGGCTGCTGAGCAGCCCTAACATAACTAAACTTCTGCTGTAAGTATTGATACAACAGAAAAGGGCAAGCTGCCTATAAGCAACTTGCCCTTAGTTAATAACTGAGATAAATTTATGTATTACATCCAGCAACTATGTTTTCTTCCAGTCTTTTCTATTACAGCCTCTGCTTCATCCAGTGACAAATAAAAATCACTTGCCGTTGCGTGATCCACCATTACTTCAACACCAGTAATGGAACCAGCCAGTACACGATCTGGTAGAATCCGTGTAACTGTACAAGGTATAGTTGAAACCCCTGATACGTCCTCTGTTAACATAAAAATAGTCTGATTAATTTGCAATTTATCTGTAGTTACCATAAAACCTCCAATACAAAAGCAGCCGGAGCATTACTCCGACTGCTTTTCTTTTATAAAATTTGTATCTGTTACAGGAACCTGCGACGTGTCAATAATACAAGGTGATATAACATTACCGACTATCATTGTCGAGATTTTCTCAGGATCCTGGTTGTAAAATACATACTCTATGTCCGAAATTTCCATATCAGACAATTTAAAGAATTCAAGAGTGTATTCATCATTTACACGCGAATATGAAAAATCTTTAATAAATATTTTCTTATTCACATACTCTGTCAAGGCACCTTCAATTAAATCACGTTCCATTCTTACAGAACATTTATAAAAATTCAAAAACTTTGAAAAATCTAATCGACGAAGTACCATTTTATAGTCACCGTCCGAAATAGTACCACAACGGATCATTCTGTAAATCCTGTAACGTTGCTGCATTAAAGGCATATACAATAATTTTGCAGCTTCATTATTAAGCTGATCACGCACATAAGTAGGTAATCTGGTTATCAAACCTTCTTCCACCTGCTTCGTAATATATAAACTTGGAAAGTACTCAATATACTTAATGCCGTTCAACTTTACTGGTGAAGTATCTCCAACGAGACCATATGCCTGCTGATGGACTCCATGTTTATAAACATCAATCTTAATATGCTGTAATTTGGCAATTCGTGTATTGACACGCTCCCGATCAGTCTTTGTAATGATACGATTTACACCATTTTTTAACAAAACAGCTTTAACAAGCTCATTTTCTGCAATCAAGAAAGAACGCTGTTCAGCATCTGCCTGAATGGTTCTGTTAATAAAATAAGAAATAATATTAATGTCTAACATATCAAGTAAAGTAACAAATGAGCCATCTACTGTTCCATCATATGTGATGATTGTTTTTACATTTGAATCATTCGGATCCTGTATTGCTATTTGTGTAACACCATTTTTATTTATTGGGTATTGTGCGCGTGTAGCACTGAAGATTGATTTATCACCCAAATAATCTAAATAAGTAACGGTCTGACTGCTCAGATCAGAATGATACTGATCCTTAATTATCTGCAGAATATTGATTATAAGATCACTCTCAAAATTACAATACTGATTTCTAGCTGTTATTTTATCAGCACCCGGGTAGTCAATCATCTTTGACTGGCTATCCTTTGCCCACAGTTCAACAATCTTGTATTCATCATTAATAATATCAAGCAGTGATTTTCCTGCATATACAGTTTCGCGCTGCTCTGAATTTAAAGCATTGTAGGCATATACTTTGTTTTTAGCAAAAAACTTATCCAGATCATCTGGTGTTTCCCAGAGCCTAGTATCAATGTCATTCTTGCAACGCTTCAGATATCGATTCTTTTTTGTCGTCCTTGATCTCATTTTCAATGTCATTAATTTTGAGAGTCCACCTGGATCCTTATCAAGGATCTCTGACATTACTAAATACATTATTAAGTCGAACAGAGAATTATCATAATTTTTACTTTTTGTGTGATGTGTATCATAAAAAGATACAAGATCTGAATCCAAATATTTTTTAATATCTGATATTATCGCTGCAGAAATATTCTTCATAATAAACCCTCCATCAGCTTTATTATATTCATATTTCTGTTTTGTTTCAACCTCAAAAGTGTGTATCATTTCTTAGTGCATCTCCCATTGATTGTCCATGATCTAGTAGTGCTACACAAAAAGTGTAGATGATTTCATAGTGCTATGCTTTAAAATGTCTTCAATTTCTTAGTGTATTTCTAACGTGCTTAAAAAATGTAGCCGATTTTTTAGTGCAAAAATAGTAATTGTAGTCAGTTACATAGTGCACCACTAATATGTCTACAATTTCTTAGTGCAACACTATAATTGTCAACCTAATTCATACACTAGTTTACAATAGAATTTTTGTATACAAATCCTTAGTGCAGTTCTCGAAAATGTCAATGATTTTATAGTGCTTCTAGCTCTATTGTCTACAAAAACATAGTCTTTTTATTGCAACTGTAGCTAAATTCTTAGTGCAATTCTTGTATTGAATTAAAGTGTCATTAAATTCTTAGTGTAATTCCTGAAAGTGTAGCTGAATAGCTAGTCGCTGCAAACTCTCTGTATCAAATTTTTTAGTGCAAAAATAAAAGTATGATCTAATTTATAGTGCAAAAACCAATTTGAAAAAATCAAGTAAAACAGGCATAATTCAAACTTGAAAGGAGGTGCAGGACATGCAGATGGAACTTAATCTGATCAAGCCCAGACTGGCAACAAGTGTAAATGTTAACATTCGAGCATTAGTTAAAGCCGTTGGTATACGACCTAACTATACAGAATACAATTACGATACGAAATCCATCAAGTATATCAATGAAAAGAATGCTTTCGGTGATGGCATTGCTTTAAACAAAAATGCTATATTATTATACGTGTACCTGCATTTCCTTAATGTTAATGCTAATGCTCATGCGGTATTAGATACTTATGAAGCGAGCAAGTATCTTTCTATACCAGAAAGAACAGTGATTCACAACATGAAGATCTTAAACCGTAAAGGATATTTACGATTCTGTGAAGGAGACCTCTCCGGAACTTATCATATCTTCATTGACTACTATGCAGACAATAATCTACCTGCATCAAGAGGTGGATCAGGCTTCATTACACTTACAAGAAATATATTTGATAAACTGCGAACCTTAAGGACAATAAATGCCTTAAGGTTCGCTATTCGTGGTTTAATGGATCAGTTTCCGGGAAAACAGAATGTCGGTACAAGTACTGGATGTGATCTGAGTAAACTGAAGACAGTGTTCCCATCCTATACACAAGTTAAGGATATTTATAAGATTCTAAGCAATTCAACTATAAAAGAAATGTTTGATATTGCAATTGCAGCATCCGGCAAATACATTAAAATTAATGCAACTAAATCATTTGATCCACGAAAAGAACGTCAGGAACTTATTGCTAAGTCTGAAAAGAAGATTCGTGAATTCTTTGATAGCATGAACTTAAAGTATCCAGATGACCAGATTCATCCAAGTAAAAAGGAATTCCATGACATTGGTAAGATTGCACTGCGTATCCCATTAGATAATATCACAATGGCAATAAAACAAGTGTATGTCAACAATAATGGAACTCCGATCAGGAATCTCCCAGCATACATACGAACGCTAGCAAACAGAATTATATCCTAGTAAGCTGCCCAATACTTACAAAAGCCTACCCGAAAGGATGGGCTTTTTGTAGTGCAATAAATTAGAAACTTGCATGTAAATACACTGCTGTAGCAAAGAAAGTTATCAACATCGAACAAAAAATATAGTGCATAAGTATCCTACTATGTTTATCTAACTTTAAATAATGTGGATCTTGAAAAAACAATTGTGAATAATACAGCATGTGCTGGCATAATGCATTCTACTTATTTGATAAAATAAAGAAATCCCAGTAAATTGCGGCTTCCCGGAAAACAGATTTACTTATCATGTCTATTCTGATCATACTGATATTATGAGTATGGTTATTCATGTGACAAAAATACTGGTGAAACGAAAGTAAATAAAGTAAACAGGTCACCAAACAGCGTAAAAGGCTCATAGAGCCAATGCTGTTGTTTAGGTATATAAGTCTTGCATCACTTAAATTAAAGACGTTTATGACCCTTTTAAAACGTTCAAATTATCACAGCTTTTAAATCATGCAAACAATCAGTGCACTCAATAAATTATGTGCGTTAAAAACAATATAAACGCTATGAACATAAGTAACATAAAAAACATTAAATAAATCAGTAGCATAAAAGATACATCAAACACCTAGAATACTAAAGACGATTATAAGCTACAAAACGTTGAAAACACTGTAAACATTATGAACATAAGTAATATTGAAAACATCATAAACATAGAAGGTGATTTAATTTATCCAGTTACCTGAGGAGATTCCATTGCTTGTAACATTACAAAGGCATAACACATTCTAAATGTTATAATGTTATAAAATATTACTAAGATAGTATAAATATTTAACATATTAAATGTAAGCAATGTTGCATAACATTAAAACAATAATAACATTATGTGTATACAAAACATTATATACATTATGAACATAATAAACATTGAGTATAACATGAACACAAAATACAATGTAATCGGTAAGAAACTGCAGCTGATGTCACTGAAAACTCTATGAGCATTGAAAACATAATAAACATAGATAACATAGAAAAGATTATAAACATTGTAATGATACCTAACACAATACACACTGAAAATAAATAAAACATTGACAAAATATTGAAAAACTAATGTTTATTCAATACACTAGACATTTAAGGTATCTATAATCTGATAAAAGTTTATGATATGCAAAAGATTCACTACACACTCAGTTTATAATACTTGACATATTTACAAAACTTATGATATAATCTTAATAAACTATAGATTGAATAAACTATAAGGAGGTAATACATTACATGGCTACTGTAATTGCAATAGCAAACCAAAAAGGCGGTATTGGAAAAACAACAACTGCATGCACACTGGCATCTATGCTTGACTATGCCGGGAAAAAAGCATTATTGATTGATGCTGATATGCAATGTAATTCAACAGATACCTACAATGCCAAAACAGAAAACATAGCAACGCTGTATGACTTGTTAAAAGGTACAGAGGGTGTTACCCCAATGGACGCTGTACAAAAAACAAGTTACGGTGAAATAATACCAGCAGACAGATTACTTGGATCAGTTGACATTGAACTCCAAAAGGATCCGATCATGGGAATTTACCGTATGAAACAATTTATGGATCCACTCAAAGAGCATTATGACTATATTATCATAGACACAAACCCTACAATAAATCATCTTCTTCTAAACTGTATGGTGGCAGCTGATCAGATTGTTATACCAATGTTAGCAGATAGATTTAGTCTCATAGGTTTGCAACAGGTTTTAGATACGGTACACAGTGTGCAAAGCTTGCCAAATAAAGATCTGAAGATAGCCGGCATTTTACTTATTAAGTATAAAGCTAATATGGTACTTGAACGTAATGTACGTAAGTCGCTTGAAAATTTAGTAGAACAACTTAATATTAAATTGTTCTCAACAACAATCAGAGAAAGTGTGGCTGTAAGGATGGCACAAGCTGCACAAACACCTTTAATTGAAGCTGACTTTAAAAGCAATGCAGCAAAAGATTACAGAGCATTTGTAAAAGAATTGTGCGGCATTACAATTGAAAGAAAGGATGCAAAACATGGCACTAAATAAAAACTTCGACCCAATAGCCGGATTATTTAATAATATAGAGCACATAAAACCGGAATCATCTACAGATAAAAAATCAAAATCTACTGAAGCTTCTGACCGTACTAAAGAGGAGGAGAAGCAAGCTGCTGTAACAGAATCATCTAAAGATGAAAAAGCTGGACCTGTTAAAGATGAAAAGCAGGAGACCACTAGATCTTCAAAAGATGAAAAGGAGGAGACCACTTCAGAGTTAACTAAAGATGAATCTGATGTTCCTGATAAAACATCTGAAGATAAAACGAAACATGAAGCGAATAAAAAAGATTCTGCAGATACTACTCTGAAAAATCCTGATGAAAATAACAATAAAGAAACATTAAGCAAACCTGATGAACCTAAACTTGAACAGGAAAATAAATCGGAAAAAGAAACAAATCTATTTAAATCTGTAAAAAAAGCAGATTTAATTCCAGGTGATGCATTATCTAATCTGGACTTTACACTTGTAACAAATGGTACAACAATACCTAAAGAGCAAAAACGCTGGTTAGAAAGAACTGCAATCAAAAAAGGAATCAGTCGTGAACAATACATCGCCCAAATTCTTGCAAATGAATATCAGGTAAAAACTAAGGTCAATGAATACTTTGCTGACATATTTGTTGAAAACTTCAATAAAGCAAATAAATCAAATGTTAGATTTAATTACCGTATTCCAGCTTATCTTAATGAATACCTTGCGGAAGCAGCCAGCGAAAATGGAATGAAGAAAAATGTGATGCTCAGTTACTTCATAAATGAAGAACAAAAACATGAACATCAAATAAATCGACCAATCAAAGCTATTGATGAGAATCAATCTGATGATTACGATGAATAGTGTAATCCAACTATTCGCTAAATTCCGGTTTAACGAATAGTTGGCAATTTTTTAAATCAAGAATTAACTTTCTTAAACAATTTGGCTGATTCTCTAACTAGCATAACAATGGCAAATAACAATTGAACAATCAAAAGGCATGCAAGTGTTCCAGTTTTAGCTTGTAGTGCATATGCCATTAATGGAATCCATAATGGAATACACGTCAATACACCATTGTAAGAACCAAGAGTGGCAACGATCCAAACAGGTATTATAAGCCATAAACTAAACTTGCCAATTGGACACTGAAAATACATCATGAAACCGCAATAAATCAGAAACAAGGCCAAGCCATCAAGCATACAAATAATACTAGATGCGCTTGAGATAATTGGATGCAAGCCACCTGCATTAACAAGCTTATTCCAGTTACTTATCTTGCCTTTGTCACTTTTAATCTTTTTATTTAAAGTTTCGGTATCTACAGGAAATACTTCATTCACCAACATTTGCTGCGCTTCAAAAAATATCTTTTTCTGTAATGAATTAAAGTAGACTGAAGAACAATTAACAGATTTTTCATTATCGTAAACAATTGAAATATTTGTAGCCAAATCCTCAAAGTGGCAATCAATACCACGATCTGCTAAGTAATTCGCAATCTCAGCTGCAAAAGTCAGCCCATGCTTTTTAGTCAGTGAATAGCATGAAGCAACGTACAGTTTCTGCTTACCCGTGTAATGTGCAGCAATAAGCATTTCTGCAATCTCCTGGCATGAATAGCCACTTACGGTTCGTTTACGCTTATTACCGTGCCCACATAAATACAATACCCTCTCTGAAGGAACTGATGTAAAATCAGCTGTTTGCAGAACACATGGTGATCCTACACTAAAGAACTTAGCGTCGCAGCTTACAACAGTATCAGTCATAAGTTTACCCTTTTTATTTTTTGTAGCAATAATTACTCCTAATCCTTTTTGCATAATTTTACCTCTGAATTAATAACATTTTTTGCAGGAACTCAATAATATTTGGTGATAACGTACCAATAAGTTGAATAACACCAAAAATAAGTGAAGCGCAGTTTAACCATGTGAATACAGTTGCTAATCCGGTTTTGTAAATTAAAGCCAAATGTCTAGCTTGGAGAATACCGAAAACAGCAAAAATAATACCTAAACCAGGTAACTTTAGCAGAAAAACAAAAACAGAAGCGATAAACAAAACAGCACTGACTAACGCAGCCATACTAGCAGATTTATCCCAAGAAGTTCTCACGTACTTCTGTAAATCTGCTTGTTCCAAATAATTTGGTTCATCCTGTGCATTTCTAAATTCAGAAATAGCATTGGAAATTTCAACTGCACTCTCCTCACCAAAGTCAGTGATAATATCATCTAAACTAACTAGTGGAGACTCTTCTAAAGATTCTACTAAATGCCGATCAAGGTTAAACCCTCTTGCCTGCATAAATTCGTATAAGCTGCCTTGCATAATAGTACTGTTCTGGTAGCACCCAATAATATCAATAATATCATCACGTTTTAGAATTGCTGTACGTGAACTGAGCAGCAACCGTAATGATGGCTCAAATGTATCTGGATTGATCTCAACAAAAAGAAGATCCTGAAATCGATGGTCTGGAATCCTCTTAAAAAACACATCATCTGTTATTGGAGCAACTTCCCATCCTAAATAGCAGACAACCATATCTTTCTTAGACAAAGCAAGCTGATTCATGTAGTTTGACAACTTTACAAGTATTTTATTGTGATCTTCAATTGTAGTGAAAAAGTAAACACCGGTCTCATCGACTGCCATAATAAATCCATCGACTGTTACTACATCATTAAAATAGGTTCGGATGACCGGTGCAGCATCAAAATACCTTTTTTCAACTGTTTTTGCGTCTTTATTATTTAATCTTCGCATTTAACCCTCCAACCTAAAAATAATAAAAACCCTGCCAAGTTTTTACACTTAACAGGGTTGAGAAATTTATTGCACTAATTGTGCCTTTACACCAATAACATCACCGGTCTTACAATCAGATCGTACTAAAGTACAATGATACGTTTGATCTTCACCAACATAATTTGTGTCATCTTGATTATCTGAGACAACATCACCAATTGATTTGTCAGAGGACCAAGTAACGTCAGCCGTACCAGTTATAAACTCAACAGTAAAATTGTAGCCATTGATCCTGACGCCACGTTGCGATCTCATTAAATCCCATAAGTCATAACCTGAAATATCTGCATCATTGTATCTTGAGTAAGTACTCTCATTTGTCCTTGTTATGTATGTACCTAAAGTTGCTGATCTTCCAGTTATTAGTTGCCTTGCAGCTAAAAACGCAGCAAGGCCTAAAGAAGCTATCAAGACTGTGATAATCAGCTTCGCACCAATGCCAATTCCTTCTTCAGCTGATCCCATAAATCCTCCTATTCGCAACAGTATGGACAAGGTAAAGCTCCGGATGCTGCAGCTTCTTTCGCTGAACTAAATGCATAACCAAGTCCATTATTTGTTTCATAAAATCCATCATCAGTAATCGTTGAATCAAGCATTTCTTTACAATCGTATTTATGATAATAGTAATGTATCTCATTGCCATCTTTGTATGGTCTGACATAATAAGCACGTATTTTATCTACATGTGCACCGCTAACACAAAACTTATTATAAACACTTTTAGTGCCAGCTCCGTATGGATAACCTTGAAACAGAGCAATAAAAGTAATATCACTAATACCATTAGCAAGTTCTGTAGATGCAGATTCTGGCAATGTAAAGTTATACTTAATTCCAAAGTCGGAAGCAATTGTATTATTTCGTTGTACATAATGATTTAACTGCTCACAGATTGCTTCAGAAATCACATGATTTTTCCAATCAGTGAAAGAACCAGGACGTGATAAAACAGTCTTCTCATAAACATTAGCTAAATGCGTCTTCGGGTATTTCTTAGCAAGTTCTGAATAATTGCCATTGTAAATATTTTTATCACTGGCAAAAGTTACAGTAACCTCATCCCCCAATGTTACATTAACTGTATATGACATTGGATTGCCCTTAATATCCTCATCAAATTCTGCAATGTATGGAAACTTCTGTGTTTTTACTTTTGTTAATTTTCCTTCCTTATCAGTGTCATTATACAAAATGTAAAAACCATCAACATCAGCTAAAGCAAGTACTGGGGTATACAACTGCAAATCCTGCTGTAAAACCTCATTATCAGTTGCATTAAAGGAAGCAAATAAGCTATTGTAGAATTTATCTACACAACCATCAAAATTGGATGATAAATCACTAATACCATTTGCTGATTCAACAGAACTTGAAACAGCAGCATCAATTGCAGTATCGACAGCATTATTATACTGAGGATACTTAGAAGAAATAATACTTAATTCTTGCACATTAGTATTTAAAATAGAATAATATGCAAAAATTGAAATTAAAAATACTAATACAAAATTCGTTATTTTCATAAAGCCTCCAATTTAACACAGTGTGGGGCAGTTGACGGCTGCCCCACTAGGAGTAAATGCTGTAAAAAGCAATGCGCATTATCAATGCGCGAAAATCATGGTCAGCGATTAAACTAACCATGACTGATTTAATAATTTTCGTTTCTAATGACACCACCATACGTAGCGACAATTGCATACTTTGTAGATGATCCGGTAAAAATAGAATTCAACTTCTGCCCCATAGTTCTGGTTGTGTTCTTCACTGTTACAGAAAATTTATCACCTTTTTCAAGATAATAAATACCTTTGCTATCATAGAGTTCATCTAAAATATCATCCTCATACTTAGTTGAAGCAATTGTTTTTGTGCCTTTAATTGCGTTGCCATTTTCATTAAACTCTGGATATACAACATCATGTGTATGTGTCATTGAAATCTGATATCTGTTGTCAGTATCACTTAATTTTTTGGAAAACTTATTATAAGCATCCTGTGAAATGTAACCATTCAGCTGAACATCTGAAACGAAATCACAAACAGTTGCATAAACATAAGATTGCGTAATCATATCTTGTTTGTCCGCAAAGTATTGCATTGGTATCATAAACAAACTGACGATTGTGATAATAATTGCAATAACTGCACCAAAAGCATCTTTCACTATACTCTCCTAACTTATCTTAGTGTAAGTAATGCTTTTTATAGCATTTGTAGGGTAATAAGATACCTTCACTTTGTACTTACTATAATAAGATATAATTTTATTAATGTCAAAGCTTTGCCCAGCCACCCAGGCACCTGCAGAAACAGCCTTTAATTTGTTAATTGAATTAGGTTGCAGAGATGTTTGGTAAGCTGTATACATTATAGAATTTTCAGATAATCGTGGGTTTATCTCTAAACGCTGAAAATAATCATACTTGTCCCCAACTACTATTATTTTATCAGTTATATTACCGCTTAGAATTCCTGCAAGATAAGATCCATCGACTTCATAAGACCCATCCGATTTAAATTTGTAAATACGGTCATTAGTGTCTACATTACTCTGCTCATAGACCTCACCTTCAACAAATCCTGATTTAACAGTATCAAGATACTGCTTAACCACATTGTAATTAGAGACAAATAGTAAAAAAGCTGCAGAGAAAAGAATAGGACCAATTAACCTAAAGAAGAAATCTCCTAGTCTTTGCATTGTATACCTCCAAATCACACGAGTGCTTTTACACACCCGTATGATGCTAAATTAACCTTTCTGTACGAAAGTGATTCTACGAATCTTGCCATTTGCATCCTTCTGAATACTTCCTTCAAAAGAAGACGAAGTGGAAATGTAACCGCCTGAACCAAGTGTAGATGCATTATTGTACCCAGATTTTGCACCAAGAACAACGTGTGTACCATCTGGATTCTGCACAAGCTGAGCAGCATCAACAATAATAGCTGATCCAACAGGGTTACCATCAGTAATATTATAATTTGCAACATCAGTAACATTGTATGTTACACCGTTAGTTGTAGCTTTAGCATCTTCATTAACAAAAGATGTGGCTGTTAACTTCGATGTGTCCTTAATACTGATATCAGTCGGGAAAGATCTTCCCTTACTGTCAGTAGTTGGCATACCTGTTAAAGCTTCATCAAATGGAACTTTGTATGTACCATCTGTTGATTCCTTATTGTACACAGCATTAACGCCATCAAGTGTACATACAACGACTTCACAAGTAGGATCTTCCCAGAAGTCCTGAATAACCTGAACCACTGAATCGCCGGTCAATGTCATTCCAGCATACTTCTGTTTCTCAACATCATCAAAATTTTTAGATAAGTGTGCAGCCTGACTTAATCCCTTATTGGAAAAAACAGTACCAACTCCATAAATTGCAAAAAGTATACCAACAATCATTACGGTTATTATAAGCGCGGCACCAATGCTAATACCCTTTTCTGCTCCCATCTTAAAATTCCTCCTGTTCTGAACTCTTAGCATTTGCTAATGCTATTAAAGCAACAAAAATAGCAGTTACTGCTGTTGCAATAACTGCTATAATTTTTACTACTGATTTCATATGAATATCTCCAATCAACATATTGATTATTGTGGCCACTCAATATCAACAAACACCTATTTAATTGTAAGCTACAACAGAAATAGAAGTTGTAGCTGAGTTATTGACAATAACTTTGTCTGAAATTCCAACATCTGGTCTGGAAGTTATCCAACCAGCACCATGCTCTGAACTCCAAACGTATACTTTACTGTTAGCATCGTTTACTACTATTATGGTAGTAGGGACAAACTCTAATTCGTATTCACCAGACTTATCGACTGCAAAAGCATCCCTGTGATGCTGCTCAGTTATTACAGTAGCATCCAAAGAACCTTTATAATCTTCAAGTAAGCTGCCAACACCCGCAGTTACAGCAGACCACTCACTGTCTTTAGTAATTGTATTTTGCTGCCCATAGGAATTTACAAGCTGCACTAATTTACTTTTAGCATCTGTTGAATCCTCAACAGTATCTTTCACATTCAATGCGATCTGATACCAATTCAGAGAATTAGTACTAAATAAAGATGATAAGTAATTCTTAGCTTCATCAGCTGTTTTAATTTCTTGTGGTAAAGCAGGATGCGTAACAGCACCACTCTGCTTAAAGATCAATTCACGATAATTTCCATTACTGTCTTTTTTAGCGGTACAAGAAAACTGAGCAGCGTTATCAATATAATAAACACTGCTCTCGTCACTCAGCTCTTTTATTGAAGTCTTAGCGTCAATAGAAAGAGGATTAACACCAGCTTTATCAGACTTTATTGTTTCAATTTCTACTAGCATTGTCCGTCGATATTTAGTTACATACTGCTTTACAGAAGCGCCTGTATGTTTGCTTGCCAACAAGCTAGAAATATCTGCTTCCAAATACTCAATAGTATTCTGATTTATCACTGTTGAGGTCGCCCTACCCATCTGATTTGACATTTTACCAACTACAATTCCGACCGACAGAATCAAACAAACAATAAGCAGATCACCTGCAAGACCTAAACCATCTGAAGCTGCATTCATGCTATCTTACCTGGATGCGCTTGTACCCAATCATTAAAATCTGAAAAGTCACCAGAAACAGTTTTCATAATATAAACTAAGTTCTGATACTGAGTTTGCAGATCTCTGATCTGATTGAGGTAAGAAGCATCTCTCTTACTGTATTCTTTAAGATCTCCGTAGGTAGAAACTCCAGTAGATCTACTTGCAAGCAAACTTTCCAAATAACTAATTTCGTCTGCCTGCTGTTTAACTTTAGATTTGAGTCTTGAGTTTTCACCAACAACTCCTGAAACTTTTGACTCAATTTCATCAAGTTTCTGACTCTGTTTCGCCTGTTCTGCTTGTAATGAATTTAATGCACTTAAAATGGCTGCATGGTCGGAAGACATTTGTGATGCCATAGAATTGATTGAATTTTGAATGTTCTGAACCTGCTGAGTCATTAGTTCAAACTTAGCATTCATTGCATTCATATCAGATGCCACAGAAGCAAGGTTATTATTTGCACTTGTTGTGTTATTATAAAGTTCATCTATCGAATGATCAGAAGTCTTAAAATCAGCCTTCTTAAGTAATTCATAGATAGAGCTAATATCACCTTGCATCTTTGTAATATCTTTAGAAATATCCGGACTTGTGCCAGTTGCATAACTAAGGTCATCTAACTTACTTGACATTCCTGGCAATACTTCACCGCTCAGAGTCTGCAAAATAGCAAGCATCTGTGCTTGTACACTACTTGTACCAGATCCAGAGTTTTGAAGATTCTCAATAGCACTATTAAGACTCTCCGTTGCAACCTGTAAACTAGAAAGTGATGCAGCTAGAGTAGCATTAACGTCATTATTTGAATTGTTAATAACAACTGTTGTATTTCCAGAGTCTGGAATTTCATAAGCATCCTGATGATAAGAAACCTGATCAAAAACAATAGATGTAATAACACCATTTGCGTTTTTAATCACATCACCTTTAAAGTCAGCATTTGGATTGATGTAAATTTGTCTATCAGATAATGGATTTCCAGTCATGTCATCATAAGCGTATGATGGCAGATTATTAAATTTCTTTCCATTTAAGTCTAAGGTTGACCATTTACACACTGTTGCTGTTTCAGCTTTTGATCCACACAGTTTATTAACAGTAATGTCAAGTTTTGAAGAATACCGTTTAATGCAATTGACAACATCTGATCCTTTAACGGTTGCACCATCATACTGGATCAGACCATCATCCTGTATATTTGCATTTACTGCAGAGATTTTTGTACTAACCGATGCTGTAAGAACTTTTCCATTAGATAAAAGTACCATCGCGATTGATACCAATACGCAAGTGAGTACTAAGTTAAATCCAGTTAGGAAACCAGAATTTACAGAATCACTCAAAAATAAACCTCCTTTCAAACTACGTTGCTAATTGAATGTGGCCTATTACTCATTACTGAGTAAAAGAGATCTACAGACTATTCATCCGTAAATCCCTAAATTAAGGTGTTTGTTATGAAACCACGATTGACGCCTAAGCGTCAAAGAGCTGATGTGATATTATTCACACCAGCTCTAATTAGAGTTCAAACGAATTTAGAACTATCTATGCTTTTGGTACAAAGCATACTGATCTTCTATTAAAATTTTTTGTAACTTAAATTTTGATTGCAAATCATTGTAGCTACTAATTGTATTCTGTACAGTAGGCAGATCTAATTTACCTACTAAATCAGACTGTACAACGCGAACCCAGCCTACATCATTATTCTGATTAAAGCCAACATCAACTCTGTAATCGAGTAGTGGATTTATGTAAGCTGCATTTGAAGAATCATGGACACTGTCCAGATCATAAGTAAATTTTTCCTGTGTATTGTAAGTTTCTCCTGTCACCAATAATACTGGAACATTTCTGTAGTATTCATCAACAAGATTAATAACAGAAGAACCTTTTGATGTTCTGTTTGTCAAAGATTTTGCCAGGCTATTATCGCTCGTTGCAGCAAAACCAGCCGCGTTGGACACCTTAGAGGAAATCATATTCCCAGACATCTTGATGCAAACAATACCAAGAAGAATAAATGCTACAGTTATAATCAAACGTACGCCGATTTTTAAGCCCTCTTCTGCAACCATTAGCATCACTCCTCTAATTTCTGCTTACAATTTTGTATAGCAGTTGTTATCTGCTCCTTAGACAAATTAAGTCCATTTTGCTCAAAATTAATGCCAACAACATCACCATTTTTATCCTTTAGCAATGTACCATAGTAATAGCACACTGGATTAACATATGATTTTGAGTCGAGATTCTTTACATTGTTTAAATCCTTCTCGGTGATACCTGTAGGACACTTATTAGTAGCAACTCGTATAAAAATAGTATCTTTATATTTTTCAATGCACTGCTGTACACTATCACCTGTAACCACTTTATTATTAAAGTCAGCATACTCATTAACATACGTGTATACTGACTTTAAGTTTTTGTAATCAAGACGGTTATACAACGAAGTGAGTACAGAAACAGCAAAAAATACTAAACTAGCAATAAAAACCCACATTGAAAGATCAGCGCCAATTTTTAATCCCTCTTCTGCACTTGACATAAAACCTCCTACATTGCTGAAATCTGTTTAACAAGATTTGTCATCTCTGTGAAAGCTTCTACAATGACAGGAATAATCATGTAGCCGCCAGCAACTGAACTAAGTGGTAGCATCATTACAATATTTGCCTGTGATACTCTTGAAGCAATGACATTTTTATTATCCTGAGATCTTGTCTCCTGATTTGATTTACGTGTAGCACTCAGTTCATTAAATGCTTGCAAAACTCCGACGTCGTCAACCATCATCAAGTTCTCAACAATACGCTGAAATGGTTCGTAAGGCTCACTGTCATACAAATGTTGCAAAGCTGCCTGCTCATCCATTGTAAACTCGGTAATACAGCGTGAAATTGATGTACTAAAGATGCTGGAGAACAGGTTCAACCATTCTAGAATTGTCAATGCGTTAACATCTTCAAAGTAGACAAGAAGCAAAATGATAGAATAATACTGGACTACCTCTTCCTGCATACTTACCTGTAGTTCTTCCTCTTTCGCTTTTAACAATATCATTGGAACATTGTAAGCGACAGCAGCCAGAACCAGTGCTATCAAGAAAAACCACCAATGGAAATAAGTATTTGTATATGTCTTATATTTATCCCAAGTATACTTCTCAACAATATCGTAAAGACCTGTTGTATTGTACAGCGGGTCTTTCTCAGTAGCGCGCTGAATCATCTCTTGCATCTGATTAAAAGCTTTTACACTTTCAACGTTTGCCTGGTCAAGCGTTGGCACACCTGTCGTACCAAAGAGTTTTGTGTACAATGTAGTATTCGCTGAGTTAACTTGGTTATACTGCTGAATCAATGTAATTGCATCATTTTCAGAAATGGTTGCCCCACCAGCCTGAAATTGATTTTCAAGCTGTGTATTAAACCATGTTTGCACATCTTCATTCAAAGAGGCCACTGCAGTTCCATTAGCCTGATTATACAAAGCTAAAACATCCTGAGTTTTGTAATAATCGAAATAATACTTCGTCAGAATCATTACAATCATCAATTGCTCCTCAGTACCTGAAGAAGATTCACCGGCAATGGCAGAGTAATCAGTGTTGACATAATTCTTAGTAGAAATATTGGATGCAATGAATACAACAGTTGCTACTAAAAATGTGGCAACTGCTAAAATCATAGAGCGAACCAAAAAATGCTCAGCTTTAATTGTATTACCGGTTCTACGCAAGATTTTGTTAACTCTTAACTTTTTACCATAATTTTTGTTCCAGTAATTCGTAGTGAATTTCTTCACAAAGCGTAAGTTACAAATAGCGCGAAGCATGTAATGCTCACTTGGCTGTTGCCTATGCGTTTCACGAAGCTGATTAATCTTTGCATGAGCTGCAATAGTTACAATAAAGCAAGCAATCATTACTAATGTACCAAGAGTACCATAGTAAAATGACTGTAAAGCAGCGATTGTACTGACACCCCAGTTTGAAATAAACTGCATTGCATACACTGGCGCTGCTGTAAGTAGGATAGCGCCTTTAAATCCTGCATTGATATCTTTCCGTTTACGAATCTCAATTTCAACATCGACACGCAGATCCTTAATACGATCCAGACACAAGGACTGCCCATCAACTTTCATGTCACCATGCTGCATTGTTGTTACGCAAATAGCGACAAATTGCTTTAAATAAACATCAGAGATTGCATTCTTGTAACGTAACAAATTTTCATCAATCTTATCTGCTTCTGAATGTAGAACATCCAGCATCAATTTAGCATGCAATTGCATTAAATGTGGAACCTCAGCTCTAGCATCCTCAATAGCATCATCAACAGTATTATCAATTAAATAATGATAGCGGAATCTGCTCAAGAACTTAAGAAACTGATTCATAAGTTTTAATTCGTTTGTGCTGACAATGTAGTTCACAATCTCCTGTGAAGCAATGTATACTGTAAAAACTGTAATGAACAGCATGTAGAGCGTTGGTTTTAAAAACAGTACAAGGATGCCTGCCAGTAAACCTCCACCCCAAGTACCAAGAGTTATCCAGGTTGCTTTTTCTTTTGCAAACTTTGCGTCACCAGGTGCAATCATCTCAAACTCACGTCGTAGTCTGTTCAGATACTTACGAGTTGGAGGAAGGTTGTCCAAAGTATTGTAAAGCAAAAGAATACGATTGAACCTAGCCGCACTTTTATTAGTCAGGAAAATAGACTCCTTTGCAGACTTATTTCTCTGTCTTGATATAACAATATACAAGATAGTTATTACCATTAAGACAGCTGCTATTATAAGAAAAGCAATTGCCTGAGATGTACCATCGCTAAAAAGTGTTTTCTGCTGGACTTGTGATAAATCACCATCAACAGTAGGCACATACTGTTGTTCTGAAAGTAAAATCATGATACACCCCCTTGCAAAACAAAACGTTTCATTTAAAACTCCATTTTCACCGGTGAGTCATCAGAAGACTCAGCTACATCATCTTTCTCAAGGTCAGACTCAACAGATTCATCTAAATCAGACAACCCATCATCAAAATCATCTAATGAAGAATCAAGATCCTCTTCTTCTGCATTTGACTCTAGTGACCATGATGTGTCTTTGGCTATCTCAGCAACAGAATCTGATACATCTGAATCAAATAAATTCATACTCTGTACCCCAGCTGAATTAGATTGATCAGTCGAAACTTCCTCATCTAAATTGAATTCATCTGAGTTAAAATCAGATGGTACATATTCAGCTTCAGTATTTTGAGTATTTGACTCGAATGTCATTGCATGTGGTGTATCTGTGTTGCTTGGTGAAACAGCTGGTTCCTCAGGAATTGTGTGAATTTCATCACCTAAATTAGAGAGATCTAAGACTTCCGGAGTAAACGTAAAATTGTCCAAGTCAAACTCATTAGTTTGATCTACAGACATATCTACTGATTTATAAGTGACAGGTGCTTCTAATACACGTTTTGGTGCTGGCTTAGGAGTTCGTTTCAATACGACTCCAAGATGCTTCGGTTGCATTGTGGTGAGATTAGTCCCAACAGCAACGGAACCTAATAATGAGTTATTGTAGTTATAAGGGCTCTTATAACTATCTACACACAAACTTGCTGCGACACTTTGAATTCGCTCAAATGACAAGGCAGCCATTGCACCTGAAGTATTCAAAATTACTTCAGGACGTGAACTAAGCTTAGGTGCAAATTTAACACCGGGTGCTTTCAAAAGACTTGTAATCTCATAAGACTTTCCTTGCTCAAAATCAGGATTATTAGAGTAATAAACAAATCCTTGCAGATTTTGAATACGTGCAAAAATTTCAAAGTGTCTGGCATTAATATCAATACCTTTATTTGCAAAAGTGTAGAAATAATTTTCGAGCCAGACTGTCTGTTTCTTCCGATAAACAAACTCAAAAGCTTTTGTATCTCGTACGCTCTTCTTACCTTCAGAAATAGTAATTGCAGTAATTGTTTTTGGATTAACAATTAAGGAAGTCAGAGGCTGCGATGCCTCTACCCAGTCACCCTCTTTAACAACCAATAAGTTCGCCGGTACGACCTTAGGAAATGCACAAGGTGGTAAAGTTTCCCTTGAAACGGTTGGGCAATCACCAGCAAAACTGCAGCCATTGCATAAAGTACAGCTTTTGTCAATTGGTTTGATACTAAGCGTTACAGCTTCGCCCAGTGGCTCAATATGAACATATCCATTGCGAGGTGCTACTAAAGCACAATCTTTTACTGAACCGTCAAGCAAACTACTAAATCGCTTTACACCATCATTGATAGCGGCACCTGCAGTACCACCCTGATTAACTAAGGAAATTGTTAACTGGGCTGATGGCTCACCAACTGCCTGTGCAGATTCAGTACCAACGAAATCACCAACTCTAGGGAAGGTTAATGATGAAAACTTTAAACCATAGCAGTGAGCACAAATACCATGCTCACTATGACAATCAAGTAAAATACGTACTGGAACACGCCTAAGATTCTGCTGTTCAATATACTGCACTGTCTTTTCTGTTGTAAGTTCAATCATCCTACCAGCTTCAGGATCATACATATGTGTTGAATACTTAAGATCACGACACTGTCTGTGCAACAGTAATGACTTGCTGCAAGGATCCATTTTATACCACAATGAGTAAGTACCATCAGATGTTGTAATTGATGGCATTGTCAATTTCTGAATTAATGAAACTGAATGCATTGTAAGCATCTTATCCTTTAATGTATTGCGTAACTTCATCATTGAAAGTTTATCTGCAACAGACAATACAGATCCAACCATAGAATTAACAGAAGCTTCCAACAAACTTCCATCTGCAAGCTGTAGTGAATGAAAACCGTTATTGCTCAAAAGTGTAGCGAAGCAATCATCAGTAATTTCCGTATTATCACCTTGCAAGCCAAGCAGCTCTAACGATTGCTTGTCATTTGGATCAATCATCTTACCAAGCAAATTATTCTCAAACCATATACGAGATGGAACTAAAGTGGTTCTTGAATCATCAAGCTGTGAGTATTTAACATCATACCACCAATTAGTCTTACCGCAATCATTCTCAACAATCTGCACACCGCTAGTCATATAAACACCTTTATGTGTAGCATAACCCGCCTGCGGTGTCTCATTCTGTGTTGATGCTAAACCTTGCTTAACACTGTAACTTGTCATGTGAACATCAAAAGAACTTAATCCATTTAAGAAATTATGTGTGACAGGTGTCTTCAATGAGCTAACCTTATCTTTCTGTAACTGCGGTAAGAAACCGCACATACGCATAATCTGATCAGCTTTACCCCTGGCTCCGGAATCGAGTAAAATAAATATATTATTATTTCTCTGAGTTTTACTCAGTTTATCCATGATTGTGTCCATGACATTTGCATGAACGCCTTTCATATACTCAGAATCCTTGTCCCCAGTTCCATTGTAGTACAGCGTCATAATTGCATCATTTTTATCATCCTCAGAGATTAATCCGTCATAGCAATCCTGCTCAATCTGAATTTTCAAGTCACTTGCTTTATCAAGACCCTGCTCACAAATATCAGTCAGATCTTTGTTATCAAGATCAATTAACTTTGGATCAGTAAGTTCCTCACAAGGATCTGCAGGCTTAAGCATCATATCCTCTAGTGATAAAGAAATTCCAAATTTATCAGCATAGAAAAATCCAAGTTCAGTTAACACTTGCATCTTATCAATGCAATCATTTCCGATCTTTTTATTGATATCCATGCAAATATCAGCAATCTTAAAATATCTAAAATTACCGGTCTTTACATTACCACCGGATCTCCAAATACCATCATAAGCCATTTCACAGTACAAATTGTTTTTCAAGCCCTGAATCTGCAATGGATTGGTAAACTCTTCATCAGTCAAACCATCAACAATATAATTCAAATAAATGCGCCCTGCAGTACCAATGTATCTATGATCATTCATAGTAACGCATGCTAAATCGTAAGTATTGATCAATTCAGCTTTCAAATCGCTCTCAAGCTGCTCAATATTCTGATAATGATTAACATCTTTAGCAGAGAACTGTACATGAGTTGCGTTGTTTTTCAGCATCGTTGCACAATAAAGACCGAGAACAACATCCTGTGTATGCTTTAGGATTAAAGAGCTATCCTTTGGATTGATGTAGTCAACAGCTGGGCTAAGTAATCTCAAGGCTTCCTCTTTTGCTTCTTCTGACATTAAAGCCTGCAACCACATCTGATCGCCATCAAAATCGGCATTATAACCAGAACACACTAAAGTATGCACGTTGACGGTATTTTCAAGAACAATCTTAGGCAGGTATGCACGTATTGCATACTTATGCAATGATGGCTGCCGTCCAGAAAGAATAACTTGTGTTGGGAAATCGTTTCTTCCCTCAACAACATCATAAATTAACTTTGTAACAGTATCATAAGCCTGCTTACCATTGTAAGCAAAAGTCCCTATCAACTTTGAATCCCAGAATTTAATGAAACGTGCCTTATCACGCTTAGAGCACAGCAGCAAAGCTTGTACTAAATCATTTCTATTACGACTGGAATTACGTGAATTAAGCGAAATAGAGGCAAGCTGTCCAATCAAAATTGATTCATACATCTTGGTTGCCATTGTAATTGGCACACCAATTTCTGTTGGCTTCATTCTTGTATCATGCGCTGGTGTAATTGTTGTACGACCAGAACAGAAAACACGTTTCGACTGTACATTAGTTCTTAACTTACCGTGATCACCATTTTCATTGTCTGAACCGCTAAAATAAGTCTTGATATTCTTGTGCTTAGCTTCATCCTTTGTAGGCGTTGACTGTAATCCACAAAAACTTTTAATTCTGTCATAAACAGCATACATAGTTTCCACATTACGATTACGCTCTAAAGCGTCAACTGCAGAAATAATTCTTGCGTAATGCCAATCGAAATCAACATGTTCTGTCTGCTTGCTATTTGCAAACTTTGGTCTGTAAATCTGTGGCATTACAGGAAATGCACTAATGACGTAGTCTTCAAGAGTTTCAGATGCATTGAATGTTGAAACAAAATGGTACCAAGTAAGTCGATCCAAGTAACCGCTCTCATTTGATAAATCAACTTCAGATGGATCCTCAATATTATTTCTCTGTAACCAACCGTCACATGCACTCTTTGCAGCCTGCTCAAGATTTTTAGTATCCATATACTGGAACATCATAACAAGTGCATCCATTCCAGTAACAATATCTTCTGTAGCATCTACATCAGCAGGGCAATCTGCATAGTCTTCATTGTTTGCTGGTAACTTCGCTGTGCGATATAAATTAAACATAGGCACTTTAGAAGTAACCTCGCCTACAGCTAAAATACCCTGCATAATAAGTTCTGCAGTATCTTTATTGAACGTTTTAGAATTATTGGTTCTAATAAGCGAAAGAATACGTGAATTACAAATAAAATTAGGATGTACCAACTTCATATGTAAGTCAATCCAGCCCCATTTATTACGTGACTGATCTTTCTCCTCCAGTTTTCGAGAACTGCCCTTAAAAATCATTGCATTGTGTAAATTTTCTACACTATCAACTGGAACAACTGAAAACGAATGAATAAGATCATCTGTTAATGGTCTGAACTCAAATGTATGTTCATCAAGGTTTGTTTTAAAATCAACACCAAGACTTCTGTAGCAGGCAAGCATTGTAGCTTCATTGCTATTGTTACCAGATACATAATATGGTGCAGCTCCACCATCCTCAAATTCCTTACGGATATGACTTCTCTGTGCAATATCAGTTGACTGAAAACTGTAAATCTCCTGCAAAACATGTGTCGCATTGACACTCATTAAGCACCATGCTTCCATCTCACCAAAACTTTGCCCACCGTCTAATTTGGAACTTTGTCTTGGTTGCATGTATACCGGATCAACTGGAGCAGCCATACCAATTGCATGATATTTTTTCTTAACCATATGATGCAGTTTATACATTGAGATAGTACCCCAATGTATAGGACGCTTGAAAGGTTTACCAGTTCGACCATCAATAAAATAAGATGGTTTTACATTATGAACCTCTTTCATATCCAAAACAAACTGTAAATCATTTGGATTATAAGGTGAAACTGTTGATGTTGCATTTTCCTGACGTAAGCATTCAGACAGATCAACATCCAAGAACTGTGACAGATTCTGTCGTGATGGTACACCAAGTGGATTTAAAATAATCTGTAATCTAAAACCTGTCTCTGGATCAAAAGGCATTTGTTCTGCAGGCACAATCTTAGCGACAACACCTTTATTACCACAACGACCTGCAAGCTTATCTCCTATCTCAATTACATTTCTTTGTGCTAAAATTACTTCGGCTACTTCCTCATTGTTCTTATGAGTGAAACCTGCAAAGACAACCTGACCGCTTTGATTCATTTTAAGATATTTGTACTTCTGAATCGGTGTATCTTTTGTTTTGGAAATTAGCTCCTTTGCAATCACCGGATCACCTGGATTTAAATAAGTGCCTAATTTTGGAAGACCATTTCCCTCAAAGTACGAATACTCATGCTCATAAAGACCAAATTCCTCATGCTCTGTATCTGAAAATACTTTAGCTTCCAAAATAATTCTTGTAGTAAAAATGCTAGTAAGAACATCATCAAAAACAAGTTCATCACTAATTGTGATTGAATCATCAATGGTTGAACCTTCCCATGTCTTATAACCAACACGTAAATTCTTTGTTAAAGCTAACCCTTTTGACAGGTCAGCTTCAGAAATTTTCTGAATACCTGTGCTGAGGCAATCTTTATGCTTACGATCTTTCAAGCTGCAAGAATTGCTGTAACAAATAATATCATCCGGATGATAAATGTTATCTGGTACTGCATGAATATTATAAGTAAACAATGTATTGTCTGTTGTCTGCATACTGTATGGCACTTCAAAAGTAAAAGTCTTAACTGGACTGCTAAGATAGGATCCCAATTCTTTGTGAACTGACTTAAGTATCTCATCCATTGCAAGAATCTTGAAAGTTAAATGCATGGTGCCGTGTGAAGTGTGCTTAGAAACAAGCTCAATGTCACTTGATAAAATAGCATCCTTATGCTGCTCAAGCTCTGCATTATGTGCAACGCTTGATTTATAAAAATCTTCAAGTATTGTTTCTGCACGATAAAATCCATAATCCAGCATAGACTCACCACCACCGTTAACATATGGTCTTTCCATATGTGCCATAGGTGAGGCCTGTGACAGCTGATTACATCCCATAGTAATACGTTTACCATCAGAATGTCCAGGGAAAGGAATACAAGCATGCGAGATTGACATGCCAGAGTAAGGTGAGCACTCCTTATATGAAATGTTCTTCACATCAGTTGATACAATATCTCCGTTGTATCTTGCAGTAATATATTGCTTTGGATTACCGTCTTCATCTAAGAATGTCTCGTTCCATTCTGCAATATAACGATCAGTTTCTTCGATTGCAGTTAAATAAACTGGCTCTTCGCTGATAACTGTACCGTTCTCAACTTTTAAGTATGGTACTGTAATTAATCCAGACTCATTAAGTTTTGAATTCATTGTACGGTACTGTACAGATGCAAGTTTCTTTGATTCCGGAATGTCAAAAGGGTCAGTTCTTCCATGCTGATGATCCTGAATAGTAACAAGATTATCGTCAATATTCTTTAAATTAGCGATAGTGGATTTGTAATCCTTTGAAACAAACGACATTACATTACACATTTCTGACATTTGCCCAAGCTTTAAATCTGAAGAGCGTATCTGATCAATAAATGCATCAATCTTAATATCCTTATCATAGCTAACAATATACTCCTGAAGATTGGTGGATGAACCTTTTTCACTGTAAGCCTTCTTCACTCTATGAATTACGCTGTCAAGATCAGAATCAATGATATCAAGCACACGTTTATCGAAAGGGTACAACACACGGTTAGTTAAATCAAATTCCTTATCATAAACATCAAGTCCTTTTAAATTACCAACCCAAATATCGAAAATGGTGAAAATATCATCAAGAGATAATTCATCATCTTCAATGTCTCGCGTCAATGTTCTAACATTACCATCAAGATCCTTAACTTTTATGGAAGCAAGAGAAGAAGAATTTAATGTGTCAATATCAGAAAGACTAAGTACAGTATTTGCAGCCAGTTTGCATTCTGGGATATCCTCCAATAAAGTGTAGTTTAAAGCGCCAAACCAGTATCTAGCAAATCTATGCAGTGTAAATTCCGCATCATTGTAAATTACAGTGATTTCATGTAATTCAGTAGCATCCAGTTCACGTAAAAGCTGCGCTGATAATACAGTGCCAGCCTTTATTTTAACATTATTTGAAGAAACATCTTTTGCCAAAACTTTGCCAGTTGCACGATAACTAAAGCTCTGCATATACTGAATACGTTGATAAGAATGCTCACCCTTACTGAAATAATTTGTGTTAAATAAGCTCTTCTTTATTTCAGTAAGCTTAGCACTGATTGTACCGCTATCTGCATTCTTAGCAGCTGATGCACCAAAGATGGCCGCGTATGTAGCCTGAATGCAATCATTTCTTGTAGCCACAGGAAAACCATGTTTGCACTCTGGTAATGTGTTTGGGCGACCATCAAAAATAGTAACAACAAAGTTATTGGTATACCCAAATTTTGCAACAAGTTCATCTTTACTCATACCTGTGATAGCGCGTAAAAATGTTGAAGGAGAAATCTCAATTGCATCTGAGACTCTTCCACGAAGCTTAAGCTCTGTCAAAAACTTCGTTTTGTCACGACAAAAACCAATAGCCTTAAAATTGGAAGATTGAATAATAGCCTTATCAATATCATTACTTTGGTTCACTTTTCGCATTGTATGTAATCCGGATGCCTTATCATAAGAATCAAGCATCTGCATGTAATTACCACGGATCATAAACCCAAGTTCCTGATAGACTGGTAATTTCAGCAAATTTAAACTAAATGTTACTGACTCAGTCGTCTCAATATTCTGCAGTAAGCATCTTGCATACACTGGAACAAAGACAGTTCCATTGTCATCTGACAGCTTATCCTGCAGATCAATGTCCATTAACTGAAAACTGAGCTTAAGATCATCTGCAATCATTGTGGACTTGTTTTTAATTAAGTCTGGTAATTCTTTCTGTACCAAATTCGTAAAAACTTCACGTTGTTTGTCTTTCATGAAAGTGTTCCCTCCATTGATTTTAATACATCACACGAATAAATCTGTGCAAGAAACTGATTGAAAATATGTGCATCATCAGTAAGTTGATGAGTTATTGCGTATTTCCACTGGCATAATACTGTGTCCAAATCTATGTCATAATTTCCTTCTTTGCACAAATAAAGTATCTGCTGATCTACTTTCTGTTCAGCTAAATTATTGAAATGTTTAACAATTTCAGTGTTCCTTACAAATCCCAAAATATACCCCCACATTTGTATTATCTCCAGAAGCTAAAGGCACTTTTCGATCTTCGCTTAGATCATAATTTAAATCCGTTGATTCAACGCATCCAAATATCGCTGGAGAAAATTGAGCTTCAAAAGATAACAAATTAGCTTTAAATTTCTCATAATCATCAGCGCTGAATATATAATCTGGTGCACCATCAGCCTTAATGATTTTTCCATTATTAATTGTAAATGTAAACATAAACAAACCTCTCTAAAACATCATTTTCTGTGGAACTGCGCTATCAGTAGCATCAGAGTTGACAACAGCTTTGTCTGATATAACAGATTGCAAACAAGTATTTACATTTTCTGAGACACTATCTTTTACATCCTGTGAATGCCATGTAGCCGTTACTGGCTTAATTTTTGAATAATCAACCGGTGTGAATAATGTAACACCAGCACAATGCACAGCAAATTTATAATCTTTTAATTTTTCAATTTCATTAATCTTAAGTGTCATAAAATCACCTCCTCTAGGTCAACTAAGCTTTTGCTTGCCTTATCTAAATAAGGGTCCACATCAAATAGCTCATAAGATAAGATTTTTTCAAAACATTCAATGTAAACATTCAATGTTTCATTCACATTGTGATCATGTACAAATGATGACAATGCTTTCTTTTTACAAGTATCAAAAATAATATCAACCAGCTCAGTCACAGTAATTAGATCAAGCTCAATACTAATTGACTCGCTCCATTTCTGTGCAGTAGAAGAATCAATAAACTGAAACCAATTTGGCACTTTAGCATACAATGAAATAAAATCATTCCAATTCAAGCTTGATCTCAAAATCTGAATTGCAATAGCCGATTGCAATGTTAGCTCAACTTGATCACTTAACAGAATTGTGCAGTCTTGCTTAATTTTCGTTGTATCATAAAATTTGCTATGAATTAATTTCATAGCAAATCCTTTCAAAGCTGTAATATTTTTATCCTCTGATAAATTAAGTGCAGCTAACGCTACAATCCCGCTATTTGCCACATCCAGATTATTCAGATCATTTTCAAGAACGGAAGCAAGTTCCTTCTCTTTATTAGTATCTAAAGCTTTTTTGAAATCATGTAATAACTTTCGATGCTCTAAAATGATGAAAGCCTGTTTTTCACGCAATGCATCATCTTTAGAATCTTTAACCTTTTTCAGTAAGGTAGGCATATTTATCTGTTGTCCGCCTAACTCTAAAGCAACATCGGTAAATGAAGTTAATGACATTGAATCAATCAATTATGATTCCCTCTCTTCTCAATTCTTCTAATCGCTCTCCATGTATCAGAATATTGACAGCTCCGGCATTTTTTTCAAAATAAACCTCTTTTCCTTCGTACAACTCATTATCAATTAAAATGCGTGGATTGAAGGAATTAATATACTCAGCCTTGCAATCGTCATCAGTTGTAATTGGATCAATGCGGATTCGTACGGATTTAAACACACGCTTTTGCTCTGTTTTAATATCAGTTATTATTCCTTTGTATACCTTGAAAGCCCAGTAACCAAATTTTAAAGCAAGCTGTCTGTTTGAGTACTGATCATGTTGAACGCCAACCCAGGTTAAATCATTTACTTCAATAGCACACCCATCTGATGGCATATCCTTTCCAGCACGTGCAATAGGTGCCATAACATGCAAAGGAAGCCAATCCTTGAATTCTTCAAAGGTATCTGGAATCTCTGTCCATGAATGCAATTCATGCGGTACAGTTTCAAATCCTTCCATGGCTAAATGATTAAACATCTTTTGCAATGTATTCTCTAAACCTTCAGCAGCAAAAATAGCGGTATGAAGATACTTATAGTCTTCTTTAGTATGCTCAGTTCTAAGCATGCTAATGGCTGACGATTTACTAGTTTTGTACCTGTTAACATCATATTTATCACGCAAATACTGAAGCTTGTCCTTATCAACATAACTCTCTCCAGTAATACGTAACTTTTCAATATCATTATAATTAGAAATAGATCTTGGCATAATTTTTGATGAACCAGTCATATAATCCAAACTGTTAGCAGCACCTCTGCCACGACTAAGTGAAATTAAAAGATCTCCTTTGTAGTAAAGCATCTTTGTATTCACACCATCTGTTTTCAATGATGCCATAAAATCAAGTTTATTGCTTCTAAGCATCTGAAAGTAAGGCCACGCATCCTCTATTTTTGTAACAGAGCTCATACTTAAGCTCTTATCGTCGTTTAGTGCTGTAACCATATCATCGTAATCATCTGAAGAATTAAATGTTACAGGCGTAATACCAAAAGAATGCAATAAATTGTATGGCACTGGATCATCATCATAAGTTTGTGTTGCATACATTGAACCTGGAAAATTCTCGCGAAAAGCAGATTCAAATGCATCATAATCTTTGTCAGTCACAACTGGATCCCCAATACGATATGCATACCGTATCAAAGCGAATGCATCTTCAAAGTGATGCGCATCTAATAAACTTTTTACTGCACTGGATAAATCTGCCATCGTGTTTCCTCCGATAAATTAATATAATTGTTTAAATGTAAGCGTGTAACTATATTCAAAATAAACTCTGCATGCTCTGCAGAGTTTGGTATAATCTGTGTTATGTTAAGTGGTTGTAATACTAAATTTAGTACTGTGTCATCATGCCTGTAAGTAATCACATACTGAAGCATTGGGCGTAAGCAAGCAATACAATTAAGAACATGATAAGTTTCAGTATCACAACCGGTTAAATCTATTCGAGATAATTGATCGGCTAAAAAGGCTTCGATCTTTTTTGCATAATTTAAATCCCACTTATCAATAACCCAATCTTCTTTAGTTGGGAATTGCTTTAAATTTGAAGTTAGTGGACTTAAGGATTTGTCAGAGCTACCAATAGCAATTACATCCTTAGAAAAAATCTGTGATTCATTACAAATTACAAGTAATGAATAAAAATGAGAATCAGTTCCCATCCAATCAATGAAATAATAATCAAGTGCCCCTGATATTAGTTTCTTACGAAGAATTATTAAAACTCCGAATGATCTAACGAATTCAAAAATAATATCTTTCATATTTCTCGACCCAAAAGGTACATAATGTTTTACCATCATGTACCTTACTTAATTAATTTTCAGTAACATTTTCAACAGAATTAGACTCATATTGATTATCCTGCTGAGTATCCTGCTGAGTATCCTGCTGAGTATCTTGTGAATTTTGATCGCTCTGATCTTCTGAATCATCCTGAAATTGTGATGAATTAGTGTCAGATGATGTATCTTCAGGTTTATGTGTAGGCTTCGTAGTAGGTTTATGTGTAGGTTTCACAGGCCTTGTTGAAGGTTTTGTTGAATGTTTTTGTGTAGGTGTACTTGGAGTTTGTGAAGGTTTCGGCACAGGTTTACTATAGGAATTTTGCCTAGAACTGGAATTATTAATACTAGTACCTGAAGAATTATCTGTATTTTGTGATTGCACTGAATCATTCGTAACTTGCGCATCACTTTTAACCTTCTTTTGTTGCACTTTTACTTTCTTATAAAGTTTTTTAACTTCCTTACCGTTACACAAATTATTCTGAATATCCTGCCACACATACTTTGGATAAGATGCACCCCATAAACCATCTGTAGGCTTATTGTCATCTCGACCGACATAAACAGCAACTGAATAATAAGGTGTAACACCACAAAACCAAGCGAAATGTTGATTATTAGTTGTTCCTGTTTTACAAGCAATTGGCATCTTCTTGTTATCTGGTAATTTTAAACCGGCTGCTGTACCAGTGTTTGCAACACCGGTTAAAATATCGAGCATCTGATTTACAGCATCACTGGAATAAACTCTTGATGGTGCTTCCTTTTCATAAACACTCTTACCAGAACTATCTTGAATATCCTTTATGCAATCAGGTTCCCTAAAGAAACCATCATATGCCAATGTTGCGTAACCTGAAGCCATCTGCACAGTAGTCACACCATAATACAAACCACCTAATGCAGCCGGCTTATAATAATCATTTGGCGTAATTTTATTAAAATGCATTGATTGCGCAAAACTTAAACCAACTCTTGGTGTAATCTCGCTAAAGAGTCTCCATGCCACAACATTCTTAGATTTCTCAACAGCTTTACGTAAAGTGATCTTACCAGCGTAAGAATTATCTGAATTCTTTGGACCATCTTTTATTTGGGAGTCATCAACAATGCTATCTGGAGTGTAACCTTTCTGCAAAGCTGGTGTGTACACTATTAAAGGTTTTATAGTACTTCCAGGCTGTTGATATGCCTGGAAAGCTCTGTTCAAAGAGTAATAAGAACTATTCTGTGATCTTCCTCCAATACAAGCAATCACTTTACCTGTAGAATTATCAATCACAGTTGCAGCTCCCTGCATATTGTAAATGCCATTTTTATCCTTTGATTTAAAATCTTTTAACTCTTTATCAAGTGCTTTCTGTGCACTATTCTGAACTGACAAGTCTAAAGTTGTATAAACACTAAATCCGCCAGTATACAACAAATGCTCAGCATCCTTATAGGCATCAGCATATTCTTCCTGATAATTATCATAATCCGGTTGTGAATCAAAATTATACCTAAAATGGAATCCAACACTTTTCATAAGGCTCTCAGTGGCACACTTAACCGCAAAAGAACTTTCATAGTTATAAAAATCATTTGCTTCAGGAACTAAGGTGACTTTTACATTTACAGCCTTCAAATACTCAGCTCGTTTCAAATACCCCTGATCATACATTTCTTTTAAAATAATGTTTCTTCGTTTGATAGTATGATCCATATTAGTTCTTGGATTATAATACGTTGGGTTATTAGGAATTGCACATAAAAAAGCAATCTCAGTTTCAGACAATTCATCAACTGATTTTCCAAAATATCCATAGGATGCAGCGCCAATACCATAATAATTATTTGCGAAATTGATGTTATTAATATAATACTCAAGAATCTGCTTCTTTGAGTACTTCCGCTCCAAAAACAGCGCAGTCAAAATCTCTTTGAACTTACGTGTATACGATTTATCAAAGCCAATGTTTTCAGAGAAAACATTTCGAACTAATTGTTGCGTGATTGTACTACCACCACGTGTAATACTACCGCCCTTTAAGCGTAACAAAGCGGCTTTAACTGTTGAGCCCCAATCAACACCATGATGCTGATAAAATCTCTTGTCCTCAATTGCAACAAAAGCATGCATAACATCTTTGGGTAATTGATCATAAGTCACATAGGTACTGTCAGCACTTAAGCGTAATTTTGTAATTTCAGTACCATCAGATGCATAAATATGGCTTGTGTTATCTGGATAAAAAGTAGAAGCCGATGAACCTCGAACTAATTCATCGGCTTCTGAAACATACTGTTTAAACACTGGTGTAAACTTGTATGCAAGAACTCCAATAGCACAGATAGCAGCAATCAAGGCAATAATCATAATAACTCGAAATACCTTGAAAACTGTTCGAAAAAATTTTGCTAAATACATTCTTAGCATAGTCACCCCTAGATTCTAAAAATCTTCAAACGAATTAATGGCTGGTTCTTTGCAATGTAAGAAGAAAGTCCAATACTTCTTATTACAAATTTCAATGAGTACTGGGCTTCCAGTCTGCTAACATCCAAAGAAGAAATTACCTTCAGACCGAATTTACTTTCAATGTTCTCAACAGGAATGATCTTGATACCAAAACCATTTGGAAGTTTAATACCAACACCTGTATCAACAGTCAGCTCTTCGTCTTCTTTGAGCTGTACCTCAAACCGAATATCCCATGGAAGTGGTTTTCCGTCTTTGTAGATATGGCTGTTATACAACTCAATCAAACCTTTATTATTAATAGGAGCCTTTACATTTGGACTCTCAACAGTTAATTCAATACCATCTTTACTTTCCTCTGGTGTAAGTTCCTCAGGCAGTAAATGTGTTGCTTTCTCTAAATGTGGTCTACTTGCAAACTGCAAGCCTGAATTGTCAAAATGCTCTGAACCAGGAACAAAAGTGTCCTTAGGTTCCTCTGGTCCCTCAACTGACTTCTCAGCTGGCTCTTCTGTAAACTCTTCTGTATACCCATCAGCTGACTTCTCAGCTGACTCTTCCGTAGGCTCTTCAGCTGGCTCTTCAGTTGACTCTTCTGCCGGTTCTTCTACAGGCTCATTTGCAGTATCTTCTTTTCCAATTGGTTCCAAATCTTCAGAAACCTGCTCTGGCTCTTCCTCCGGTACATCAGGCTTTTCCTCTTTAACTGCCTGCATACCAATTGCAATTGCATCTGCATCTGGCGTTATCTCTTTAGTTGCTTTAAAAAGCATATCCTGATAGTTATTTTCATTGACAGATGGATCAGCAAAGAGATCATCAATGCTAGGTGTTTCTATGCCCTGAACATCAGCACCAATAAACTGCATACCACTGGTTGTATCATCCTTCTTAACCTCAGCCGCGGATTCCTGCACAAGTTTCTTTCGCATACGTGTACTCTTAACTGGTTCTTCTGAATCCATCTTAATTTCTGGTTTCTTCTCAGTAGAAGTAACCTCGCTACTTTTACGAACTTCTTCAGCTGTAGCTTCTTCCTTGATGAAATCGTCACCAGTGTCTGAGAGAGCTTTATCAAATGATTTCAAAAACTCTTTATCAGCTAGTGTATCATCCATAGACTGCAATAATTCATCATCTGTTAATTCTGCAGAATCATTCTTTTTTTGCTTTAAGTCTTCCTTACTTGGTTTATTTGCTTTTTGTGCCGGTTTCTTGATAGATTTCTTTTTTGAGCCTTTAATTCCATGCTGTTTTGTGCTATTCCGCTTCTTCTTAGTATCAAAATCATCTTCATGATCCGGTGTGCCTTTTCTCTTTTTAGGCCAAAATAAAATTGCAAGAACTGCAACAACTACAATTGCGATAAAAATAATATAATCCATTTTTAAATATAGGAATAATCCTATCTCCTTTCACTTATTTAGATTGAACAAGATAAAGAACAGCTAAAAGCCGACCAGTTATCTCTGCAGCCACTTCCGCTGTAGTGCAAACGACCGATAATGATGTTACTAATTTATCCTTCGTGACAAAAGCAATAATGCCAGATGAGTGACTATTATACTCATTACACTTTGTAATGAAATCCATTGCATTATTGCAAAATTTAATAACCCTAAATGTTAACAAATCAGCTGCATCAGCCTTAGACACAGACACTGTAATAGTTTCTGCGTCAATTGTTTCATTGAAAATAACTGTTTTAAAGCCTTCTGCATCTTTCACAATTGCATCTGGTTTAGCAAGTAACTGTGAAAAATAATCATTCTTCATATTTATCACCTTTAGCAAGCCAGGTGTGAACACTCACGACTTTATCATGAGAGTAGCACACTATAGACTAAACTATTGCCTTTCTTTCTTCTGTTAAATAGCTACGTGGCATGTCCAAAGATCTGATCTTTTTATAGCTTACACTGCCTTTATTTACTTTGGTGCCATCTAAAGTCCTTAGGTCGAAAAAACCGCTGCTCCTTCTGCCAAAGATAAAATACTGTTTCCCGTGGTATTTGACTTTTTCAAACAGCCGGAATCCTTTCACTAGGTATGGGGCCTGGTTCCGTTTGCGGATACCGCCTTTTAATATCTTCTGTTTATGGATCTGGCGGTTATGACAGCGCACTTTCTTCTGATAAAAGACCGTACCGTCACTTGTTGCATCCGGGTGTCCGCTGATACATCTGGCATCGATGAAGTGGTCCTTCGGCAGGTTGTGCTCTATCCTTGTATTTTTTGTGATATAGCCATATGTCATGTTTACCATGATGCCAAGCGGCTCATAGGTCTCCTTTACCCTGTTGAAAAAGGCCCACCGCATGGCACCAATAAATGCAGCATCATTAAATTTCATGCCACGCCTGATGTTTTTCGGCAGACTTACGGTACCATTATGATAACCCTTGTGACATGTTTCGCAGAGTGTGATTAGGTTATTTGGTGCGTTTCCTCCGGTCTTGCGGCTTTCGATATGATGCACGTTAAGCACTGGATCTTTTGACTTCCCTTTGCAGCACTGGCACTTATGGCCGTCACGGAAGAGTACGTACTCACGTACGTTCCAGAAGTCGAGCTGTTCGCCATGCTGATAGCCAGTACTGGCTATGTTCGGGTTCTTGATCTTCTGGATATTGAATGATGCAGTTTCCACCGTGATGCTGTTGACTGGAAGTATCTCCGTTACCTTACGCAACGTAGTAAGGTGCGTATCCATCTTCTGCTTCACGGACGGAGCCAGCCAGTCATCCTTGCGGGTTCTATTATTGAACCGCGGCTTGCGGTAGCGAGTCTTTCGGCTTCTTCTGGTACGCCGTGCTTCCCGGCGTGTAGATAAAAGATCCACGATGTCGTTTCTGAGTGTCACATCTGCTTCGTACAGGACTTTCGTTTCTGTAGTAGCAGATACGCCAATATGCCTGCTTCCGGCATCAATGCCAAGACTTACCGGCTGTGTATAGTCTGTACTGTCATACAGCAACTGTATGGTAAACGGACAACGGTGTACTATTTTTGCCTTTTGCTGTTTTAATAGAACACGGACCTTTGCATTGTTCTCTGTCGGCATCAATGGCTGTCCGGTTTTTGATAACACATAGACCACAGGTCATGTTCCTTTCTGAAATCCTTTCGGATTTAAGTACTCACACCGAAGTGTGGTTAAAATGCCTTCGCCAATGTTAAGAGAGGTTTATATGGATAAGAGATAAAGGTACATCTTTATCTGCCGCACACTGTTCCACCCCAATGAAACTGTTTAATACGTCCCCTTATTGCTGCAGACTAGGCATTACATCTGCAGGTAACTATGTATTCTCTCTTAACGTAGTGCCCGAAGCACTTAGGCTAATCAATATCGGGCATGCATATCCACTGTGTAGTGGCTGAAACACAAGCCCGTCACTTTAGTAATGGGTTATTGATTATTTGAATCCTCCTGATCTTTAAAGAAATCATCTAACTCTTGCACAACCTTATTATCAGGATCATCTGGAAGATCACGTTTATCGCAATTCAATACTCTGTCAGCGTTTGGATCTCCACCCATAAGATAGGTGACTTTTCTGCCAAGTGTACTTTTCTTGACATCATTGAGTTTGGCTGTTGCTGAATCCTGTATGTTGTCTAATGTTTCTGTTAGACTATCGGCAGTTTCGGTTACTTTTTCTTTAAATGTACTAAATGCTCGTTTAATATTCATCTGATTACTCTCCCTGCATTTCGCTAAATCCTTCATACAGGATAAGGGCATCAAAATAAGCAGATGTTGTAAATGACTTACAAAAAAGAATTGTACCATTCACGCTCTCACCATCTCCATTAAGGAAAGATGTAACTTTTGAGTTGAGCCACACATTTAAGTTCTGATCATACTCGTATGACTGTATTAAATACATGTGATCATCAATAAGCGAAAGTACAGTCTTTCGAGAAGGTTTAATATCTGCATCAACTTTTTTGTACTGTATCTGTGAAATTTTTCTCATAAAATCCTCCTAGCATAACCCTAAATAAGCTGCATACCCTATGCAAACAAGATAGGATGCCATTCGAGTACACAATGCGGCTAATCCATTAGCCTTACATAAATTAAAGCACCAGCGATTAGGCATAGGGTAAAGAAGCTGCTCACCTTTCTTATTAACCGTATCAATAAGAAGATGTGAAGCATAACCAATGCAGAAAGCTAGAGCCAGGTTTTTGAAAATTAAGTAAGCACTAAAGGATGCTATAAGTAACGCCAGCACAGAATGTGTAAAACCTCTGTGCGGCTGTGTACCTCCAAAAATACTAAACCCAATTAAAATAGCTAAGCCAAGCAAATTAACAGCTATTCCGGAACCATCAATACTCTCAATGACCGTACTTCCTGTTAAAGCTGCTTGACCTACAAAAAAACATACGATACAAATAAAAGCTGCAGTTATTTTATGTATAATTGGTGCAACTTTTCCTCCAGTATCAATATCTGGAAGAATACCTGCAAATGCCCCAACTGCAGCTGTTGCAATCAAAGTTGTTGGCTCTGCTGGCCGAATCACAACTAAAGCTGTGGCAGCTCCTAGAGCTGCATGAGTCTGTCCATCCATTTAAACCTCCTGTGTAATACAATTTATTTTTGCAAGAGCAAGTAAAGTGTCATGTATGTTCTGAGTATTAAACTCAAGTCCTGACTCAAACAAATGTGCAATTGTAGCATTTGTTAAGTCTAATGCAAAATGTTTATTGTAGGATCCAGCGACCCAGTATACTTTACAAAAATAAGAAAAAGGAATTGCCTTATTGTTAAAAGCCTTATAATAATCAAACAATTTTGATATCTCAGACTCTTTAGTGGTATGTGATGCTGGAACTTCCTTGATTACTTCTTTGACTATAGGTACCTCTTTAACAACCGGAACTTTCACATACACAAATACAGGCTCAACACTTTTATGTGTTTCAGGAACACTGGCTTCATCTGCATTTGAAGTAATTGCATTTGTTTTTGATACAGCTAAATCACAGGATTTAGCCGACACCAAATTATGAGTTGCTTCCGGCTCATTATCCTGCAATGGTCCTTCGCTCTCTAACTTTCTTGCCAGCTTGAAGCAAGCAATAGCTGTCTTTAAACTGCACTTGAGCAATTTAGCTAATTTACTGATAATTGTATGTGAATCCGTATCATGAGATTTCTGCACTGGAATATTTTCCTGAGCAAGTAATCTCTCCTGATCATACCAATCCGGAGTAGTTCCTTCTGGCTCTGCAACTTTTGGTTTTTCAAGATGCACATAAACATTACGAAGTGGCTCAGATTTACTAAGCTGATTAGTGATTTTTGCATTTCTTGTTACCTTGAGATCTTTGGATGCAATTGGTTTACTTCCATCAGTGCTAAGAGCAATACTCGCTGGTATAACATCAGCAACGCTCTTATACCCAATAGGTGTTACATTATCTGAAGTTGCACGTTCTAATGTTCTTGCTACCTTTGCTGACTTAATGCAGGCATTAGCTGTTTTCAAATCGCAGCCAAGAATACTTGCTATCTTTGGCATACTAATGCCACTACAGAAAAGCTCCAATGCATCTCTCTGTCGCCCTGAAAAGAAATCTTTGTTAGGATCAAACCCTGTAGCAGCAACTCTCTCCTGAAATCGTTTAATCTCATCCGTATCAGGTTTTGCATTTGACATTTTAGTAAAGCATCCCTTACACAGCTCTCCAGCCATATCTTTCTCGACTAACTTTCCACAGCATTTACATTTTCTCTCAGCATGCTCTTTCCAATATTCACGCCATTCATCATTTGTAGCCCACATAATATTTGCTGGATCTAAACCATGTGAAGCATCCTTTATAAAAGCAAGAGGCTTTTGCTCGCCATTTGGAACAAAAGCCTCTGCATATGCCTGAGTTAAACTGTAATACTTCTTTTCAGCACTGTTGTAAAATTTCCCATGCCCCTTTTTATCAGCCTTCACTGTTACCTCTCTAAAACCGTTCTTCCCAGCCTTAAAAACTTTTGCATCAGGCGTAATATAAACACCTGGCAAACTACACTGTCGTGCGTCCTTTGGCAATTCCGTAATCATAATAATCCTCCTTAAACTCAAAAAGAGGACAAAGCTATTACACTCTGTCCTCTTGACTTAATTTCATATAAATTTAATATATTCATGCTTTTGGTTCTGAATTTACTGTAATTGTAGTAAAGATTAACAATCTGTAGGCTATAACTGCTTAAAGAACAGACATACTATCATTTCTAAATTCGACATAATCATTTTCTAAGTCTAAACAATTCAGATTTCTGTCATACCATTCACTCTCTTTAAGAGAGGAACATTCACTATACGCTGCTTTTACCTGACCATCCGTAACCACATGAGATTCATTGCTTTGATAAAGTCGCAATGCCGTTACTGCAAATATAAAACTGACTGTAATCATAAGAATCCCAAATGGTGCTAATACTACCGTAGGTATAAGAGCCAGTCCAACAATTAGCGTGATAACTGCACACGCTATCAATATAATAACTTCGGTACTCATATGTATCACCTTTCTGTAATAAAAAGAAGACGAAGCTTTATACTCCGTCTTCTTTACAAGTTGTATTTATTTTGTAGATAAGCTGGATGCTGGCAAGCATATATTATCGATCTTTCCGGCATCCACATAATCTATGACTGATGCAAATTGATCATCTACAACTGCAATGGCTTTGGATCGCGATTCAAACTTTCCTGCATTTGCATAAAAGCATCATCGATGCTCTTATAAATATCATGTGCATTGTGTATAGCCTTAACCGTAGTTCTTACACCACTTCCATAGCGACTTCCAGTTTCCCAATTCGTAATAGTATCAGCCATGTTATTTAATTCAGCAGACTTATCAAATTTAAAAGTTGTAGTGTCGAGTAATTCTGCCAAATATCTAATATCATGTGTCTTTTTGTAGCTAACGCCATGCTCTGATAGAATAAATTTTAAAATAAACTCAATAGCCTGCTGTGTATCAAAACAGGCTGAGTCTAAAAATGCATCATCATCAGCAACATGCTGCAAAGAAAGAGAGGCTTTCCAAATTGAAACCTTAGATCTATCATACAATGTGCTCATAAACAATTATCCCCCTATTTAAGACATCATCTTTAACAACAGTATCATCTAAATCCTGATAATTTATAACGTCAGCGTTACCTTCTGTAATTGAAGAAATAAGACTGCGTAATTTACATGTAAAAGGTTTAAGAATACCATCCTCTGTGTAACAATCTTCTGTCCAATCAATACAAAGATCAAGGTCACTGAAAGGATGGCAGTCGTATCTAACGCTGCTACCAAAAACAATTATTGACTTGACATGTGAGTCTGCTTTAGCGTTATCTACTATACTTTTTACAATTTTTTGTTTTAATGGATGTATTTTTTGAACATTCATAAAAGAATCTAATGGAACGACTGGGTTGAAATTCCAATCTTTAGATTTTCGCTTTTCTAAATATTCGTCTGTTGTCATTATAATTCCTCCAAAATACTACCTTTAACTATCTAAAACTGCAATGGCTTTGGTTCACTAGATTCATCATTATTTTCAGTCAAATATAATACAAGACGTTTTTCTAGCTCCTTGTAAATTTCGAGAGCATCAGTTAATTGTGAAATTGTTGCCGCAAAAGAATCTTTGTATTCAGCGCTAGACTCCCAATAGGTCAAAGTATCAGCCATCATGCGAAGATCTTTATACTCAGACCACCCAGCGTTAATGTACTCACCATACAGTTTCGAAATAGAGTGTTCATAAGAATAACGAAATCCATTCAACTCAATAGAACATTTAATCACTTTCTCAATAGCTTGCTGAATATGATAGCAACAAATATCCAGATATAGCTCATCATTCACTTTTTGCATACAAATAACAGTATCATAGTCTTTTCTGGCTTTCTCTAATAAAAGGCACATTATGAAACCTCCTTGATTTTCTATATGTCTTTTCGGCATTTCTTCCGATACATTTCCTACACTACAGGCAAAATATTCATCTGTTCAAAAACGGATCTGAAATAAAAACTTTCCACATAATCTCTCCAATTATAGCCTAACAGTGCAGTAACTATTGTGAAACTGTTCACTCCTATTTTAGCATATTGCAAATGAAAAGAAAACAATTTCACTAAAGACAATGAATTAAATTAGCTGTCAGCCGTTAAACTGAACAACCTAAAATCTGCACGCGTTGCATCCTAGTGATGCCTCGCTAAATTTGGCATTGCAATGCCAAGATTTTTTGATAATGCATAGGCACACAGTACTGGGATTCGCTTGTTTCCATCTTCCCAGTCATTTACAGTGTCCAATGAAACCTGGCAAATACTGCTAATCTGCTCTGCTGTTCTCCCATATAACTTGCAAATCGCTAACAGATCTTTGCTAAGATGTGAGTAATCTGGTGCATACTCAATCCGTGTTGAAGTCATAGCATTTAAACCTCCTAGTTTTCTGGACAATGCGCTATGACTTAATTTCGCACTCATGATGCAAGCTGGAGAACAGCTCCAGCATCTGTTAAAATTAACAGCGGCTCATCACCATAAACATGTTCTGCTAATGGAACAGTTAACTGTGTCTTATTTTCATTAGACATAGTTAACTGAAGCGTGGTTTTATTACTTCTAACATGTATAATACTGCAATCTGAAAAATTATCTGAAACAATACCCTGTTCGCAGTAACCTTTAAGATTACGCAACCAGGCACTATCTGCTTTATGCAACGTCATAAAAATATTACTATCGTATTTAGAAAAAGCATCTAAAATCTCAAAATAATCATGAGATGATATCATCTCAAAAAGCAGATGTTCAAAAGCTAATCGCTGTATAAAGTATGGCCTATACCCTGAAGCAAGAATGCAACCAACTGTCAATAAAAGTGAACCAATTGACAAGAGGTAAGATGCTAAATAAGCATAAACTAATGTCATACTTTCGAACTGATTAAGCAATGGGCGTAATACACGCATTGTGCAGAATGAGACACATGTCAATACTAGCAGGATGCCAGAATCACCACGCAGAAAATTCTTATAATACTGAAAACATGTTTCTGATTTGAGTCGCTTAATATGCTCAATGTCCTTTGTAAAATCTCTTTTGTTTCTCTGATCAATAAATTTCATAACAATACCACCCTTTCTGTAATAAACAAATATAATGTTTTATAACAGGAAGGGTGGCCAACCAATGGTTTCAAGTTTCTTAAAATCTGAGTAACTTAGCAGCAATTGCATCGTACTCTTTCTTTGTTTTGGGATGTAAAACAAATGGTATCACAGAATCATAAGTATAAATAATTAATGCTGACTTCAACATCTTATACTCTTGTAGTTTCTGTAGATTTATAATGTTCACTTGATTCTTTGTCCTAAAATAAATGGTGCTGAAAGAAATTCTTAAATTACACGAAATAATGTCAGAATTTTTAAAATCAGTATCTACTTTATTCAATGGAAAAGAACTGGAAATTAAGTAGCGAACTAAGCCTGTACTTGAACGAAAAATCTTTGGAAATAATTTATAAATACAAAAACAAAATACAAGAATACAAACAAGCGAAATAGTTAAAATAGTAAATTGATCTGACAATGTATTTAAAAAAGTAGCATAAATCGCATAAGTACAAAATGCTGTTAAGCCAAGTAATACAATTATAGTGACTATACACCAAATATTAATACCAAATACAAAATGTCTCCAAACATACATACTACGTATACTAAATGATCTTGTGTACTTAGCGTAAGGATCCCGCTTTGATTTCAGCGCACACATAAATTTATGTGTGCGCTTGTATGAAGAGTCATCAATCGTAATAACACTACTAACAAAATTAAAAATGACGAACAGAATTCCAGTACTTACAAATACAATAGTTGCAACATGAAGCCACTGTACCCTTGCTGAATTAACATAACAATACTGATAAATAGCATAAAAATAAATGCCCGCTAATACAAATAAAACTTCTGAAATATCAGCAAGTTTTGTAAGATAAAATTCTTTCTTCATATAACTCCTTTATGCGAGTTCCAAACCATCAGAAGTGTATTTCATTAACGAATAGCTTAATACTTCCTGGAATATCACCTGTGTATCATTTACTTCTTTTATCATATTAAGAAGGCTATTGCGTGCCTCCTCATATACTTTTCCATTTGATTTCTCATAAGCTTGCATCGGTAAAACTAAAATTTCGTGTATACTACTTGGTAAAATCCAATAATCACCGAAGCGTTTGTGTATATCATTCAAATAATCGTTGTCAAGCAACACGGCTGCGCCATCCATATTAGAATTATTTGTAACGACATATAGCTGAGCATCATCTGGTGTAATAGGACAATCTTTAGCATACTGAGCCAGAACATCCTTCATTGAAATAATCTGCCACTCTTGCTTTACTGAAACACGAGATTTCAAAGCTTTCCAATCGGGTAAGCCCCAGCTTTTAAGTAAAGAAGAGGATATCGCTACTGACAATGTCGCATCTTTCCTAGCAAGCTTATAGACAACTTGCATATTCATGTCAAATAAATTCTCTGAAATTGGTATGCTAAACTCCTGTCTTCTGAGTCTGAATTGCAGGTTTTCTGGTATACCGTTTGAAAGATGTCCAATAATCTCATCAGCATCAAGGTTATCACTGTTGCCACTTTCCAATATCTGCTTTATCTTGTCAGCTGAAAGATTATCATGGTACCCTACTTGTAACTTAATTGTCGGTACCGGTTTTTTAGATTTTTTGGCATACTCTAAAGTTGCAACATCAAGAAAAATCATACCTTGATCAACTACCAAGCCTGCATCTGTTAACTCCTTTGAATACATTTCAATTGTTTTGTACATTTTTAATTTATCCTCCATTCTGCCTTTATTGGCAAAAAAGAAAATAAAAGAAAAGAAATGCTTAGCTGTTGCACTAAGCATTCCTGAAAATTAATGAGATCCACTAGAATCATAAGCATCCTTTGCAGAAGGTGCTTTTCCAGTTGATGGAGCATCTGAACCACCTGCAAAGTCATAAACAAGTACATCACCAGTATCAAGAGGAATCACTTCTCCTGTAGTGGTCATCTTTGAAGTAACACAGTTTTCATTAGAAAACTGATTACAACCTCCTTTTACATACTTTGTTTCCTTATCAGTCTTTATTGGATATCTCTGTTCGACACTGTATCTTAGCGTCTGATGTGTATCAGATGAAATTTCTGGATTAAAGTTTATGACCAGATGTCCACCTTTCAACCAACACTCCTCAGACCCCTCAAAACCATTTTTTATCTGGCTCTTTACAGTATCCCATGATTTTTGTGTAACATAAACATCGGAAGGCAAATAGTACTCGCCATACCATGTCTGCACACTCTTTGCTACCTGATCCTTTGACAGTTCACTAGTCAATGTCTCATAATCTGTGCCAACATAAGCCTGTGGATTGTCCGAAACTGCCTGCAGAATATTATACATCTTTGAGTTGAACTCAAACTTCTTGTCTGACTCTAATGAAAGAGGCTGCCCAAGATGAGCAGATTGATGCGTATTACCATTGATTATACGCATTGCTGAAGTAAGATTTGTTTTCTCAAAAGTGTACTGTTTCTGCTTTTTTCCAACATTAGACGTATGCAATGTATCATTCGTAAAGTCACGAAAACTCTTGCTCACATCCCACTCATCATCAGCAAGACACAGCGATTTTGCATTTAACTTATCCTGTTTACTGCCAACTTTAATAAGTGTTTGTCTGGTGTTATTAACAGTCTCGCTGTAGTACACATTAACTTGAGCACGAGTATTGATATTTGAGCTAAATGAACCATCCTGTTGCAAATACTCACCCTTATCATTTACAAAGTAAAAAGTAGGTTTAAAAGATACTTTATCTGTCAAATTGTAGTAAGGTCCAACAGTTGTCATCTTGTAACGAATTTTGTAACCTAAGCCAAGCGTACCAACACTCTTTCCTGCAGGATTACTTGATCCAAACACAGGTGCAGTATACAAGGAACCCCAAGGTCCTAAAAATCCAAACTCATTAGAGACACCAGAATGATAAGCGTTTCCAGTTAATGTAGATAAGTATTTCTTTGAATCTTTATCATACTTTCTAAATACGGGCTGCCAAGCTGGATAATCCGTAACATCAGTAATCTGGAAACTAGAAATTCGTCCAGTTACCGTGTCTGTCTCTTCCATCCAAGCAACATAGTCACGCTCATTCTGAGCATTGTAACGTCCCTTATCACTGTCTGTGAGTTTGTTATCAACAAGTGCATCATTTGTGTACTCGTTCTCGAAAATACGTCCTGTATCATTTCCATTAAAACCAGGCTGGTTATTAGGTCGATCAGCTTCAGTTCTAGTGGAATCAGGATTTTTATCCGCATTCAGTGCAATAGATCTAAAGCGAATTGTTGCGCTCTCCATCTCAGTTGCCCAAGATGGTACGAAAAATGTTTGATTAATAGTGCCCTTAATATTACCATTATCATCAATCATCTCAAGACGAATCCATGTATTAGCATAGTAATATCTGTCATCAGTATGCATATTTCCATCCTGTACTGTCTTTACAACCATTTGTACTGGAAACGGGAATTTCACCTGTGTGTATGGCATGCCATACTTATCAAGAGCTAAATAGCGCACATAGTTCTGATAACCATAACCATCCATATCAGAAGCATCATCTTCTACACTAATTGTCATTGTGTACTCTCGATCTAGCTGAATATTATGCAGACTCTGCTCTTGTGAATGATTAACTGCCTGATCCCAATCATAAATAGGATACAGTGGATCACCTGTACTATTAGTACCCTTATTATTGTAATCCAGATTTATTTGACTTCGATTGACTGTAGGTGTGTAAACCTCAACGTCATCATCGCCATCATCTGCAATCTTAGTCTTGATCATCTCCTGCGTGTAATACTTATTCGTAGGAATTACCTGTATCTGCTTATAATAAGCAATTGTACAGGTCTCATGATGACCATTATTTGTGTATGGTTCAACTGTAATACCATTTGGTGTTGTGTTCGCTGAATCAAATAATCCTGCGACAGTCTGCTCAGCTTCCGGCGGAAATGTCGGAATATCAACCATCTCTTGTAGATCCATTGAACCATCCGATAAAACAAATGTTTCCCCACACCCATTGTAAAATGACACAGTATCATTTTTTACTTTAAACTTACCAATGATTGACTCTGCGTCCGTCTGAAAATTATCTAAATCTTGATCTGGAGATCCGCTATCTTCCCAGTCGTTGTAAGTTCCGTAGTTGACATACTGCCGCTTAACAGCTAAGTCTGGCATACGATAAGCACCATCTCCTGTTTTGAAGAATCTAGCATTACTTTGGAAAGAACCATCTACTCCATTTGGAAATAGAGTAATCAAATGGTTTTTACAAATATCATTTGAACCTTCTGCAGTAAATACATCATTCTTCAAGGTTACTTTAACAGGATCCCAAACTTCAGCATCACCAAGCGTGTAATAAACACTATGCCGTTCAACAATTAAATTGTGTGACTGCTGTACAACTTCAGATGTGTAATAATCAAAATCACACTCAACAGTCGTTGATGTACCATAAGAGTATGTACCTAAATCAGTGAAATCATGGTAACTTTTTCCAGGTGGCCAACAAGATGGGTCATTACTCTCTACAATCTTCTGGCTTGACTTATGCTGACTTACATACACAGCATAAACACGATAAGCATAATCAAGCATTTCTTTATTCCAGTAGCCTTTTGTTAGATACCTAGGTATTTGTGAAACTGTCCTGACTTTATCAGTTGTAGGTATTCCAGATTGCGCATCGAAAGCTGCGCTTCCTTTTGTACCAAAAACGCTGGCTATATAAGGATTTGTATATTTATCCTCATACTGTGTCTCATCAACACTGTCTTTCGATTCAATATCCTGATGCTCCCAGACAAAACCATTTGGCAATAACCAGTTCCAATAAATAGAAACTTCTGTTTCTGTTAACGGATCATCAGAGTCTTTGCCCTTGGTAGGGTTGTACTGCTCATTATGCCAATTGTTAAAAATATCATCGTACATACAGTAAACAACTAAAGAGTTATTTCCTCCAGGAGTTCTATCTGCATTATCAGCCTGAGCTTTGCTTCCAGTCTGCTTATAAACCATATCGCCTGTTTTCGTTAAATAGATCTCTGAGTTATTAGATCCACTTGAAGATCCAGGCACTGTAGTACGTGTCTTAGCGATCTGAGGTTTTTGATTATACTCATACGTGACTAAATAGTCTTTGTACAAGCTACCATACAAACCAGTGGCATAGTTCGGTCCTTCATCCCAACTCACATAATGTGGAAAACTTACAAATGCTCGTGTGGTTGAACTGTAATGTGTATAGTCATGCCCAGTATGATAACAACCATACTTTGTAGGATGACATGTATCATTTAAATACTCACTGACAGTCTCGCTTGTCAAAGTACGAATAGGCTGTCGCCAGCTCTTCACTAAATGGTACTTGCCATCTTGTGTGTGCACATACTGAACCTGTGTGAAATACTTCCCATCTGAATTATCAATAAAGATGCAGATAATCACAGGCTGCGCCTTTATCTTAACTGAATAAGTACCTTCTTCCGCGGCGAGGTTTGTCCTGTCAGAATAAAACTTTTCAGCTGATGATACCGACTTAAATGAGGTCTTTTTAATATCCTCAGTTGTGTAAGGCAAACAGTTTGCCTTACGTCCTGTACAAGCCATAATAGCAGCAACATACTTTGAACTATCATAAGTACCATGATAAGTAACACCTGGGCTAATCCAATGCTTTTCAATAGCAGACTCATCCAGCTGCCAGTCACCATTATCCTTTACATACGTGTAAATGCGGACAGGAACAGTTGTCGTATAATATGCCTTGATAACCACATCACTACGTACTTCCGGGATAATGAAATGCGTCATGTTATAAGCATCTTTCTGCCAGTCAGACGTCCTTGCCTTAATCTGTCCCGGAGTTCCATACTTGGTGTAGACATAATTACGCATGTATGGAGCATATGTAACATAACTGCGGTTCGTGCTCTTGCTCTTGTGAATTACACCATTTGCTGGTGTATGAGATCCCCAAATATCGGCGGCTGTAAACTGTGTCCACTCACTGTCATTATTTGTCGTGATAACAATACGATACAAGTAGTTCTCACATGATTCCTTTAAAGACTGCTTACTAGAAGTCTTAATCACGTATGGAATTGAAGCCGTTGACATGCCCGTATTTTTGTCTTTGATTTCTGTTAAATCTGACTTAGAAATCTGCTTTACAGGTTTTCGATCTTCAAATCGTGACTTGGCATGACTGTCTATTTCTGCAGTGGACTCCTCTTTATCAGACGATTCTGGCACGACTGTACCATCTTTCTTGACATAAGCACCATTAGTATCTGTCTTAACAGAATAGCTAACCCAAGGTGCACCATCCTGAACGTCTCCTGCTAAAACTTCAGTACCTTTGTATACTGATTTATCAGTTTTTTCAGAATGTTTGTATTCCAGATCCTTACTATCATCAACAGACGGATACTCTTTTGTTTCTTTGTTAAAGGATTCTGTCGTGTAGTAAGTTTCAAGTTTTACCGTATGGAATGATGAATCACCAATAGCAGCATAAAACCAGTCAACGTTAATCTTAGATGTTGTATCCTTGTCTTCATTACGAATACCCCAGTTCGTGCTATTACACCAGTTAATAGCTTGATTTATTTCTCGATTCCATTTGGCAACTGTAATAACTTCACCTGTCTTAAAAGTTGTTACTGGAGTGCATGCTCCATTCTTTGTAGATTTATACTTATTAAATCGTTTAACAGTAACTTTCTGATCATAGATTTTTGATGGCGGCGCTGAAATATCTTCACCATCTACTTTATCAGTTTGCGTAGTTTCTTTGTCCTTATCGGAAACAAAATAAGGAACATAATCACCAGAAGCACCTTTAGTTAATTCAATCATTGAAGAAGCTAAAACGATTGTATCACCACCACTAGCTTTATCAAGGACTTTAGTAACTCGGAAACCTACACACATAAATTTTTGTTTCTTTCCGGTCTTCTTGTTAGTCTTTATTAAAAACTTTCCATTCTTCTGACTGGCAGGATTCTTTATTGTGTACGACTTCTCACTAAATGGACGATGCTCAGTTGTCTGATACTTTTTGCCTTTGCTATTGGTAAGTATCTCGCTTTGTGGTCCCCAAATATAATCTGCAGTTTTAACAGTTCTAACGTATCTGCGGTCATTACTTTTTACACTCTTTTTAACTTGGTATTTTATGTCACCCTTCTCGGTTTTCTGTTTTCCGATATTGTAGCATGTTGAATTAACTTTTACCTGAGGTAGCTTAAAGCGGACTAACTGGTTGTAATGAACATAATAATTATTGTAGTTTCTGTCAGACCAACCATAACTATACCATGATTTGCAGTCATAGTAATAACGACCGTCACTACGCTGGATAACCGGGCTAATATAAAACTCAACATAATCACGTTCTGGATGCTCTGACATTACATCGGCAAACCTTTGTCCAGTTACAGTATCCTCATCAATACAAAAGTAATGAAGCGTACCAATCATTCCGTTACCAACAGAATCTTTGCTTTTATCATTAACATCTGTTTTATAATGATAAAAGGTCTTCTTACCAGTGTTAGACACAGCCTTTGTTGTTTTTGATGTATTTACCTGATAACCAAAAATATAATCAGATCTTTGCTTTGCAGCAGCATTTGATGTTGGTACATTTGGAATTGGTTTACCATTGTAATATTGATTGGAATTCCATGGTTTGGCATGCCAGTACTCATACTCCGTGTGCCAACCCATTGTACCAGTTTTCTTTCTATCAATCTTGTAATAAGCAATATACTGACGATCAGCGTTCAACTCAGATGTAAGATCGAACATATCATTAAGAATATCACCGGTAGTCTCAATAATATCATAATCACCAATCTTGACAAAATAATGCATCTCTGGCTTAAGAGTTGTCTTGCTGTCAGCGGCATTTGTCTGCGTGGGGACGCTGGTCAGGCACACTAAAGCCAATGCCGTAATAATTGGTGCTCTCACCAAAAAATTTTTCAATTTTTGTTTAACTTTTGGTTTAAAAATCATACAGGAATCCTCCTCTTTTAAAATCTCAAGTTACAAAAGTAAATGGCATGCTGTGCATTTACTAAACCAGCTAAAAGAAAGCTGGTGAAATGACCATTAAAGCTGTTACACTTTAAAAGCCCACATTAAAGAAGGTCTCTGGAAAATCGTTATAACATGATAATGTAAGAAAAACTTCAAAAAATATGCCAAACTATTGAATGAAAGTAAGAAAAAACTACAAAAGTTATTGTATTTTCCTGCTGACGTGTTATACTCAAATTGAAAATAAGGTTGGTATTCATCAACTGGCATAGCATTAAAGGTGCTTTATAAAAAGCTATACATGACAAAATAAGAAAAGATTATGGGAAACATTTTTTGCTCCAAAGCTGTAGAAATACATACGCCTCGTTAGAGATAAGGAGCATCATACTATAATAGTATGATGATTTTAGGTTAACTCTGTTGGGTGCAAAAGCCCAGTGGAGTTTTTGCAAGACTTGCAATGGAATATTGTAAAATTCTGTCTGCAAAGAAGGAGTAGTATTATGAAGAAATTCAAAATTCTTAAAAAAGAAATTCTTCCGGCAACAGCCAAAATATTGACTGATATAGCCAAGGCTGTTGCCAGTCATTATGTGATTGCTATACTCGATTTGTTTGTATAGCAACATGTATATAATAAAAATCCGTGATAATGTGTACTTAAACTAAAGGTATACCGTCACGGATTTTTATTTCAGATAATCAAAAGTTGTATCTTCTAAACTGATCAGGAAAATTATTTATGTCTATTTTGCCTTCCCAGGAATAACTATGGCTATTTTACATGTGAACTAAAGAAATTAGTATGATTCTAATTTGGTTTAAATTAAGTCTGATGATATTAATTCCAAAAGTATGCATGTGTTCTATTTCGCTTATACAATAGTAAAGAAATAATGAAGCTGATCGAAAAAACAAAAATTCAGGCATCATACCAGGACGCAAAAAAGGACCATCGTTCTCAACGATGGTCCTTTTATTGATAATAATCAGTATTAAAGATACAACAATTGACTTTCTGAAGCATTGGTGATACACTACCAGTGTAAAATATTTTACATAAAGTCTTGAGAAAGGAGTGATTCTATGATCACAACAATGCTCGAGGCAGTTTTTTATCAGTGCCTGGGTTTAGCACTCGCAATAGTTAACAGCATTTTTGGCTAAAATAGCTTTGAGTGTCATTCAGTAAACTCTGATCTCTAAACCCTCTGCAAAGAAGCATGGACGTCAGTGTACCTTTACAGGTAAGCAGTCACCATTTCTTATCACAGCTCCAATACGCTTTCATGAGCTAAAGGTCGCTCCTCTGTTCCGATTGTTTGCGTCGATGGAATGTACTGGGGCGCTGATAAAGTAAGGGAGCCTAGGTGCTCCCTTTTGTTGTATCTTTAATACTGATTACTAAATTAATGTTTTGATAAGATAATGTTAATGTTTGAATAAGATAATGTTAATGCAACGTTAATTGACATAAGTTATGTGGCATGCTATTATCATGTCAACAAAGAAAATTGAAGGGGGCAGAAAATAGTGAAACACATAATTAATTTTCTATCAAACAGACAACCAACAATATTCAAGAAAACAATTACTTACATAACCTTTGGGTTAGTATGGCTTCTAATTGGGGAGATTATCTGGTTTACAATGCGCATAGCTGGAGCCCCAACAATCTATTGCTGGAGAGTTTCCTTAACCGTTTTGTCCTTAGGTTGTGCTATGCTAAAATCATCAGAAACGCGTAAACAATTAGATAATCTTTAATTTCTGCCCCGAAAACCCACTGTAGATTTGACCCTGCAGTGGGTTGTTTTGTGTTATCTATTGATAACAGCACAATACTAATGATAAGTAGGAACACTCAATTTTATTGAATGTTCCAGAGCTAATTGCAGATTTGACCCTGCAATAAACTAACTAGATCAGCTGAGTTAAGAAGACACACAAATGTGGTATTGACTCAAAGAGCACTAATAGACATGACTATCAATGCTCAACTTCTTCATAAAATTCCATCTATAAAATCCCGTCTGCAAGAAGAAGAAAAAAGTTTTATGAAGAAGTAATTGATGAACTACAGTTTACTGCAGACGCTGTAGTGAAAAACACCCAGCAGCTGCTACACTACTGGGCATTGAAAACTTATTTTGTCTTTTTGATTGAAACATCAAAACCGGTGAAGTTGTAAGCTGCATCATCACTTTCGTCATAACCAGCACCGCTGTCTCTACCAGTAAACATCACAGCCTGACCCTTCTTTAACTTAATGGAACCAGAAACTTTAGTCATTTCAGAATACCAGCAATCCTCATACCGAGATAATCCTTTTCCAAGAGTTGGATAAGCAGGATACTCAGGATCATCAGTTACTACAACATCAGGTGATTTTTTTACGTATTGTTCCTTAGCACTGAGTCTATAGTCAACTTTAAATTTAATGGAATTATCCCTAGCACCATGAGCCTGCTTCAAGAAAATCTGACCGCCAGCAACATTGTTCTTTGTGCTAAATGTGAACTTGTAAGTGCCTGTCTTAGGTGCTACAAACTTGAAAGAACCCTGGTCTTTCTTTGCTGTCTTACCACCAACGATTACAGCGTAATTACCTGTCTTCTTGAAGGTGACTGTCTTATTGTCTAAAGCTGTGTAGATCTTGTAGCCATTTGGCTGATAGCAACCGTTGAGAGAAGCAATTGAATTGTACAGAGCTTTATAATTGGTAACTTCTGTCTCTTCATCATAGTTGTCAATGAAGTACTGATCAACCTGATCTCTTGTTACAACTGTCTTCTCAGCTGCTGAAGCTGTTACTGGTGTTAAAGCCATTGTTGCGGCTAAAGCTAATGTCATTACTTTTGTTAATAAATTCTTTTTCATAATAAAATCCTCCTTGTGTTTGATTTTACACCTTAATTTTTATTACACATTTATATAGTGCTATCAAGTCTCAGCTCTGGTTCTGAGCGTCTTGAAATGACACAAAAATTTGCTGATTTTTTGTGATTTTACTGTATTGCACTAAAATCACAAATTTATCTGTTTTGGCGAATTTAAATACCTAAAAGAGTTTTCAATCAGATATTCATTTTGTCTGGCAAATCCGAAGTATGAAATTTATTCGATGCTTCATACAAATCAAATAATTTCTTGATTTTCCAATATATTAAATCTTCGAATTTGTAATATGATCCAGATCCATCAATTTTACGATAGCATTCTTGTCTTCCCATAGACAGGCATGCTGGTAATTTATCCTTACCGTAGTGAATTAAATCGCTAAGTAACTTAGTTGCAAGCTTTTCTTTACTTTCATAGTTGCATTCAGGCTCTGGAACAGTTTGCCTAAAAGCAGGAGATTCTAAGATATATGTTTCAAAGCTATCCCAATCAATAAAACAGGCATGTAACCTTTGCCTTTCTATTTGCATAAGTATACCTTCCAGATCATAACCGATGCCAGCTCTATCAAAGACTATGCAGACACTGCAATTCGTGTAATTTTTCAAAAATGATACGAATTTGGCTTTACCACCCTCCCTATCATTATTTGAACTTTGAGCGTAAGATATTTTTAATCTATCAAAAATACTTTGTATAAACTGCATACCACTTTTTGAGTCTTCACAAATAACATTCTGACATAAGAAGATGTCCAATGAAAGTTTATAATGTGGTTTGAAAGTATGAAATTTTCCAGAGGATGATAATTCAAATACACAATCTGCTGAAACTGACTTAAAACCTAAAGCGACTTTCCTGCAAATAACTAAAAAATAACAATTAAATCGTTCTAATAAACTTGGTGCTGATCTTCTTTTAAGAAGACTACTATTCTCGTCCAATATTATTAAAAAACCATCAAGTCTATGAATTAAATCTTCCTTTACCTTATCATCATCTTCCATTGCGATATCAGCCAGTGTTCTTAGTAGTGTTAGATCAGTACCAAGCTTTTTGTATCCGAGACATTGTATATTTTGTTTATTCTCATCATAAGAAGCTATCATTTTATACAAAGTGGTTTTACCTTCACCACTGTCACCAGTTAATAGATTATATTTTTGCCAAAGATTAAATTTATAATCTACAAATTTGTTTCGAATGTGAACATTTATCATAATTCATGCACCCCAAATTCCATGTAAGACATTCTTTTTATAATCATCCAATGTGTGGATTTCTTCATTAGTGTCAAGGCATACTGCATCAAAATCATTAGGGAATTTCATGGCATGTTCCAAACAGATTGTGATATCCCTTAACTTACTTATTTCAATAATCCACTTTGCACAATTATCGCCGCACGCAGTTGCCCAAATTACTTTATTTTCCTTCAGCATCAATATTAAAGCCTTAGTACCACCTGACAGCATACGAGGCGGGATACTTCCAAAAACAGGACTACTTATTACATTTTCGGATAAAACGTCTGATTTATCAATATCATGTATGATTTTCTTTACAAATGGATCTAGCAGCCATTCAGGTTCATAATTATTGTCGAAAAACATATCAACATTCGTAATAACTGATTCGCTTTCTTTAAATGTTATATACAACATATGCTATCTCCTTTAAATAATTTCTTGATTTTCCAATATATTAAATCTTCGAATTTATAGTATGACCCGGATCTATTAAGTTATCTTCTATTACTTGAACCTAAAAATCTCATAAAATCAAAAAATTTAGGCAAATACTTTACTGAAATAGTGTAAGCCTTATTTGCACCCCAAATAACAAGAGGTAACTTAGCAACAGTACACAATGCATTAAGATCATTCAAGCAAGCTGATAAATTGTCTTTAGTTGTAAATAAAGCTATTGGCTCCGTATCAGCTCTTAAAATGACCTCATTATAATCATATGTCATTCTCTGAAAATCATTAAAATCATACATTTTACAAAAGTCAGAGAAATTACCCTGTAAATGCACACCACTGTTCAATTTTATATCACCGGTTAGTGCTGAGATTAAATTGAACAGTGGATCAATCTTCATCTCACTACAAGAAAATGATGGCCCAGCAAATGCTATTGTAGACAGATCAGACGGTGCCATACCAATAATCTGTTCTTTTCTTGGACAGTATAAATAACCATATTTACGTTCCTGAAATAGTATTGGACGCAGTGGGCTTACAACGCCGGCACTAATTACATGATAATGATTAAGTGCATCCGTTGTATTATGAAAAAGACTCACCATAAAATTTAAACCAAAATCTGTAATACCAGGCTTTGCTTTAAAAAGATTTGCCTCCCACATTGGAAAACATACATCAAGAACAGCATCTTCCAAATACGATAGTAAAGTTAAAAAATCTTTAAACACATCAATAAGTAAATCTGATTCTTTTGTCACAATATCTTTTAATAAATCTTTATTGGATAATGAATCGTATGCCTTTCCATTGAACATGCCATTACAAGTATGTAAAACACTTGAGATCAATTTTTTAAGACCATCTATATCTTTTGTTTTACGTAAACAACTAATTTGTTCAGTTAGCCCAGCAAACAACAATCGCCCAAGCGTAGAATTTGCGAGTAACTGCAATGAGTGAAAAATATCAGAATCTTTAACACCTTGAAATACAGCAAAATTCTTTTTCTCTAAGACTGTTATGGAATTAACTAAACGGAATTCAAGCATCTGTGTATTAAAATCATAATTTTTGTATTCAGATATCTCCTCTCCCAGAACTGCCTGACCAAACCGTTCATGTATTGATTTATCCCACTTGTACTCTAAAATATTTATCATTTTAATATTACTGCATACTGTACTATCAATCATAAATTTATTATAACATCATGATGATAGCCATGCAATCTCCTTTCTGTAATCAGAAAATAAGCAACTACCACTCACTACACCAATAAATAAATAAATAAATCCTGCGTTTCAGTAGCATCAAGATCTTCTATAGGATTTGAATATATTGCAAAAGCCTTTGAGCACAAGTTATCGTTTTTGTCACACTCGAAAATTAATGTACCGTTAGCTTTTTCGCATTTGGATCAAAATCGTTAGAATGAATTGCATGTCTTACATTGTATTTTTTCATCAGTGACATAAGTCGATCTTTAGTTACCATATGCATATTACCCCATGTTATAAATAGCTTTTTTATTATAGTGTAACAGAAAACAAGCAAAGCAACAACTCGCTGCTTAAATATAATAAGTGCGCAAACAAACTAAACTTAAGTTACAGAATCAAATAATAATACAAAATACTGCTGATGTAATTGTTATTTACTTTTCTTTTGTATAGTCATATGATGTCTTAAATACTTACGATAATCTCTGATATACTTATCTTTTAATGCTTTCATTTCTTCTTTTGTATAGTCATCCGCTGGCTTAAATACATAAGAAGTTCTCTTATATACCTTCTCTGGCAGTGATATAATACCCAACGTTGTGTCCCTTTTGCCTTTAATCTTTGCTGTATATTCGGTTACAGTTGTAGCATTATAATCCTTAATATAAGTATCATAATCCTCTTTTGACACCTGAAAGCTGTCATCTAAACAATGTACCCAGTATTCATCTTCTTTTCCTTTTTCGTGCATTACTTCGCTAGACATGGAAATCTGTTTTTCTGTCTTTGTATGTATTACTGTAGCCACTACTTTTGGTTGTTCACCAAGTTCATTTAAGATTAAAATATCTAAGATTAAAGCGCCTAACACTACTATCACTGAAATGTTTCTTTTAATTAACTTTACAATAGTCTCTTTACTTAACCACTTTTTCTTTGTTAACGTCTGTTTTTCTTCCAATTTCTTCTATCTCCTCTCTAACTTCATTATTTGCCATTTTAAGCCATTTGATTTTAGTCATATAAGTTTACCGTTATTGCATAAAAACAACTTTGGCTATTTACTTAATAAAAACAAAATATTTGATAAGGGAACTTCATGTATAATTCAAATATACAGGAAGTTCATAATACTTGAGTTAAAAGTTTTCAACAATCTACTATCAATTCCCAGATAGATTCTAATACTTGAGTTAAAATTTTCCCACAATCCATTATCAATCATCAGGCAGCTTCATGGTTAATCTGTTCAAGCTCATTATAAAAGGCATCTAACACAAAACCAGCATATTCACACATAGCCTCAAATTTGCATACATTCTTTTCACGAACTGCCTCAATAGCGTCCCTTATGACATATCTATTCACACAGTTATATCCATGAATAGTTGCATAATAATCCACAAAGCGCTTCTGTAGCATGTATAATAATGCTTTTTTCATGGCATCAGCTTTTTTATTACCATCTAACTCGGATTCTATATCGCAAGCTGATTCCGACTCTTTAACATCCGTTTCCATGCATCCGTATCTATCAACCACAGGAAAAAGCCTGTTCCAGCGTCTGTGAAGGCGAACCAATTCCAAAATCAATAACCCCAAGGCACTCTGTTAAAATATCTTTCATAACCTTCCAGCTCAAATCAAAAGCAAGACAAAAGCACCGCACAACACCTGGCAATGCAAATGGTGATGTAAAAGTTTCATTGTCTATCGCCTTTAAATTGTCTATTGATTTACAAAAAGACTGATATCTCCTAACAGATTTGTATTGCATAATCTTTAATATCCTTCAGTAATTCTTTATTTTTGATGGTATCATAATCAAAAAGATTAATTTCTCTTACCGTTAATATCTGATCTTCAATTTTATCTTCAAGATCTATAAAATCCGGACAGCCATATACCACAAGATCAATATCGCTGTTTGGATGTGATAACCCCTTTGCAAACGATCCAAATAAAGCTAAATGCTTAACATCGCAATCTTTACAAATTTGTGCCACTTCTTCTATCACAGTATGGACTGGCATCATATTTTTGTTTTCTTTCCAACTGAGCTCTGGAATCTTAAAATTAATTTGTGAATTATTTTCCTTCATATTGTCTCCTTACTGACAGAAATCCATCATATTCCATTATCAAGAAATAGCCAAACGCTAAATACTAGCGTGCCACTACCTATATCTGGATACTAATAAATAAGCCGACTACTGAAGAACGATACAATGGTCTTTATCACTCATTGCGCCTTAACGTCACTAATCAGGCTTTCACGTATATGTTTATAGATGCAATCACTTACCAAGATATCATAGGAAGGCTCCTCATTCTGCTCAAATGTTCCCCAAGCATCAACAACACAAATAGTTCCTGTATGTTGCTCATCTCCGCATGAAAACTGAACCGTATCTTTATAATTATATTTCGGTCTACCAATTATTGTAGTATCCTCTAAAGTCTTTGGATAATCAATTGGAATTAACGCACGATATAGTAATGTATATTTGTCAGCAATATTTATATCACTGTGATAATGACCAAAATACCAATGATGGAACTGAAGTGTCTTTTCAAGATCATCAAAATAATCAGTCAAAATATCTGGTTGATACACACCTGGTATTTCACTACATAGCTTATTTTGCAAGCTTGTTGAGCAACAATGTGTTATAACATAATCAACCTTGTAATTTACATTTTCCAAATTACGTAGTCCTTCTTGAAGTTCTATTGCGGTTGGAAGCTCTTGTGACCACCAGGACTCATGCAAAATTCTAAAATGATTTTGTCCTCCTGATGCTAAAAGCATTCTTTTCTTCTTAATGAACATTGGATCAGCTGGATCAAGGATTCCACCTTGAATGTCATGTGAAGCAGCCCCTCCAAATGTAAAAAATGTTTTACCAGCAATTTCAAAAATCTGTCCTCTTTCAAGGAGAATTACCTTATTTCTTACAATATGGCGTACCTTTCCACCATGCCAAAGTTCAACAGGAAACTCTTCTATCATGTCATAATTTTCATGATTTCCTGAAACCCACAAAACTATATATTGCTTATTAGAAAAAAGCTTGCAATTATTTTCAAATGTCTTATCTCTTGCCCAGCACAATCCAAAATCCCCACAGACAATTATAAAATCATTATCTGTCAATTCAACTTGCTGTCTGATCAGGATTTTCTTTGAAAATCGTGCAAAATTGCCATGAGTGTCGCCTGTAATATAAATCATGCATACACCTCCATAATGCAAAATGGTAGTTTCTATTTTTGAAACTACCATTTTTGTTATTTCTTTATATCATCGCTAGAATATTTTTAATTATATGTTCGGCGTGTCCTTAACTTACAGTAAAGACTAATGGAATAGCTTTTACTATGTTTGTACTAAAGTGCTCTTTGAATATGCATTAAGCATAAATAACTTTCTTTGATTACCCTGAAGATGCATTTGTTACAATTACTGCTCTTGTAAATCATACAACACTCCGAATACCTATTTATCTTATACTTCTTCATCTTCCTCTGCTTCCCGGATCCAATAATCAATGGTCTCTCTTGTTACATTGAAATGGTCTGCACACTTATATAATTTCTCATCGTTTCTGAACCATAATAAGTAGTTTTGCAGTGCCTCAATTAAAATACCCTCATCTGCAGCTTTGCTATACATAATAAATTCAACAAGAGCTCGCTCCTTAGATGGTTGCAATATTAATGGATTATTATCTGTTGGTGTTAACTCATATTCATAGTCAATATTTGGATAATACCAATATGTAATGCAAGCAGCACAAATACCATCTATCTCTTTATAAGGGGTTTCTAAAAAAAGCAAAACTGTACTGTATGTGCAAAGTCCTGCTCTAGCCAAAGCACAAGGTCCGCACAAGACTCTTTTTTCCGTTACTAAATCATCATAACTAATATGCATTATTTAACCTCACAAAATTATGCTGTATGTGATCCCAACGATCAAGACAATTACCATTTTTAAGTGCAAAAGCTATTATATTAAATCTAGGTAATACTTCTTCATTAAATGAAGGCTTTTCTAGTGTAGTTTCATCCAGCGACTGCAATATCAAAGAATCCCACGCTTTTTTATACTCTACAAGAATCGTATCACTGAATGGGATATTATCCCATTCAGCGTTTCCACGCTTTTTAATAAACTGTAATACCAGATTTGGATCAAAATCAAAATTATTTGTAATAACCCATAAATCATATAAGTCTTTTGGGCGACGAAAACGCTTTCTTGATAAAATGGCTATTATTTTATCAGACAGCATTCGCTCTACTGTAAATCCATCAAGTGTAGTAATATCAAACTTATAAGCGGTAACACCCCAACTTAAAGGATGCAACCCGACATCAACACCAAGTATTTTCTTACCACTCTCTCCATAAAAATCTATACCACCGGACTGCTTTGGTGCAATTGTCTCTTTTACCTTATATTCAGCAATTAAGCCTATTTCTAAAAACTTCTCTGCAATCTCAGTTAAGATTGTCTTTACAAGTTCATAAGTTTTCTCATCGTCAATAGAAAAATCAACATCATGTGTCATTCGACTCTGGTTTCCTAAAAGCTGATTTAATAAGTATCCTCCCTTGAAAGCTTTCGGTCTTTGTAGCCGCCGTGATAATACTAATACCATATAATCGAGCATATCCTGATCTGAAGCATCTTTTGAAATAACTGGCAAATCTTCAGAAGCCTCATGATTGTTATCAACACTATCAAAGATATTCATTTTCATTGGCTCTGTCATAACAACATCTCCACCTTTCTTTCTATTATAAATGAGCATCGCTCTAGATGCAAGAGGGATGCTCATTTATAAGTTTCTAATTTACTCTTATTATAACTTATAGTCAAATAGAATTTTCTTCAGTCTATTATTAAAGCTAGTTACTTACCATCTACGTGAATTCTCTTGTGGTATAACAGTATAAGTACAACCAATTTCATCCAAATAGTCATTATCTCTTAAGCGTTCAATCGCCTTCTTGACAACATTAGTATGAATAACTAAAGAGTACTGTTTTAACCTATCACAAACATCTGTAATAGTAAATGATCCAGGCATAGACAAAATTAAATTTGTAAGAACGAAATTTGTGTTAAAACAATCTGTGATTTTTGACCCGTTTGCACCACCACAAGCTTTTTTGAGTACTTTACAACTTGTAAAATCTATCATGTATTATCTTCCTTTCGTAATCCCAAATACTTTTCTCTTAAAAACCAAGCTTGTTCAGACGTAATAATCTGCTCAACCTCTGCAACATTAATATCTGACTACAGCTCACAGTACAAGCAATCCAAAATTGAGCTATCTTTGCCGTTCTCATAATTCTGTATGCTCTCCGACAGCCATTCTGGTAACCCACATTCAAAATAATTACTCATCAGAACCATCTCCTTCTACAATAATAATCTATTATCTCTTCAGCCTGATCCTCTGTGATACCATTTTCGCCGCCTGTCACGCCATGAGCAGATCCTCTAACTTCATCCTGCAGGCAGTCAACATATGATACCTCATTCTTTACACCCTCTTCAAGAGCATCAATATCTCTCTGTAACATTTCTGGTATTTTGTATGCTGTTTTTAATTGCTGAAATTCTGCCATATAATACAACTCCTTTTTGTTTACGAACTCTGTCAGTCAATAAATACTTTCTCTGATTAGGTGATACGTTATATTTTGTTTCAAAGCCGCAGAATGTGATTAGTTTAATCCAAGAGAGGACGCGCAGTCATTACAATAAAATGAATCTTCTGCACCAAGATAGTAACCATCCTCATAACTACCGGCAACACAATGAATTTCATTGCGTGAATCTTTCTCTTCCGTTAAAATAAATTTTCCACATTTCTTGCAACAAATACTCCATTTCTCCATTATCAATCACCTTAAATATTCATATGAATAGGACCACTTGCTTTACGATCCAGTTCTAAGATAGCTTCTATTGTATCATGTAACATTACAGTAAGTGACTCAAGTCTCCAATCTGGTAAATTTAATTTTCTATGCTTCTCAAACTTGAAATCATGTAAATCAATCAACAATTTCCGTGTTTTTGATGTTAAGCACATTGCAGCGGCCTTCACCCACTCATCACCGAGTCTTGGTCCATGCTCTCTGTAGTATTCACTACCAAATGTTAATTCATCAGCATCAATAGCATATGGCATTAAAGCAAGATTATGATCGAATAGCGGTGCCATTGCTTGAATCTCTAGTGTTTTATTATCAATAATAAAACCAAAATTATTTTTATGCCGATCAGCATTCATAATTAAAGCATCAATAACAAACATTGTTTTCACTTCATCCACAAAACCAAGATCTTTCATATTACGCAATACTTGCATTACTGAAGTATTCCCCTGATCGACTGCAGCGTATGGAATAAAACCATAATCTTCTGATGTGAAAATATCACAAACAGAACATAATCGGTTATCTTTAGTGCGCAAATCATAATTTACGAAATTACTAGTAAACTTTGAAATCAACTGTGATGCATAAAATTCAGAATATGGTTCTAAGCCTGCATTGCTTGCTCCAGAACTACCACGCTTCAGCATTTTAATTGTTTCGTTTTCGCGTATCCAGCATTTAGCAAAAGAGCCATCGGTACCGTACTCCGGTGAAGTTGTACTAAGCTGCTGATCATGCAAACCACCTTCGAAAGCAGTCTTTGCTATCACTTCATTGAATGGATGCGTAAATAAAGAGACTGCCTCCCAATCTAAATTACTGTGTTCATCTTTTACCCAAAAAGTGTCAATTAAGGACAATGCATGAGAGATGTTTAAAAAACCACTCAGAGTATTGCAGCCACTCTGCTGTAGTAATTTCTCAATATTTTCTCTATGTTTAGGTGCTCTTCTATTTTGAATAAAAGTGTCTAAATCTCCGTACCAAGAAGGTAGCTTAATGTACTGCTCTTCAATTGTGATGGTATCAAACACCTCATCTACACTAAATTTAGCGATTTTCTGATTCTTATTCAAAAGTAAATACAAAATAAATACCTCCATTACTTTTAATATAACATATTTATTGCAATTTATGGTACAATAGAATGAGACTTATACTCTAGTCCTTAAGACCATAGTTTCATAGTTATTAATATTGTATATTATGAGGTGCACAATGAACAACACTCTTAGTATTCCAGCGCAGGTATTTTCTGTAACTGACACAAATGGCAATATAATCCCTATACATGTCCGGTTCAGAAACACACAGGATGAAATAAAGACATACAATAAAATTGAAATACTTAAGCCAAATATGAAGCAAATGCATGCTTCATATTTATGCAGTACAGTTCAGTATGATAGAGTTCTTAAATTTGTATTGTGCTATAATTATGCAAGACACACATGGACAATAGAATTTAGAAACACAGCTGAAGAATACAATTATATTCTCAATAATTAAATTAGTCAGTTGTTTCAGCAATAAATTGTCTTATTTTATCAAGCTCCTCTTTGGAATGAGGTGTTCCTCCAGAATTCAAAGAATAATACCACTCAAGAATTTCTCTGTGGGTCTCCAAGTGATTCATGTGCACATTAACTTTAAAATCTGCGCTAGGAATACCTGCGACATCCCTTATAGGGAACCCAAAATCACTACAATGCTGACCAAAAGCACAAATCTCATTATCTACAAATCGTTCCATTGCAGTTGTTCTTTGTAATCCATCTACACAAATGAACTCTCCTGTAGACAAATTGAGATTAAAAAATACATCTCTACCTGATATTCCGCCTTTTAGGAAAAATTCAATGTAAGCAATCTGCTGATCCTCAGTCCAGACATGTTGCCGCTGAAACCATGGTTGCATTTGAAGTCCTTGATTCTGTACTGCATCATGAATAAAATTAATATACCCAACAAATCCATAGGCAAGATTTGTATCAATACTAAAATTTTTGAATTTTGGTATTTCATCGTATCTCATAAACAACCTCCTGTAATGTATTTAGTATAACACATTACAAAATAATAGTCATTATGAGAATAGTATTAACTACACAGCAAGATAGATGTAACTACTAATGCAGCTCTGAGTCATCCTTAGCATTATCAGAGTCGATCTTCTTATGCAAACGATGGGCTAAAATGTGAAGTGAACACACAAACACCTCACCAAATATAAGGACAAGGCACAAGCAAAGACTAATTAATGTCTTACTTGCAATAGCCATACATGCGCTCAAAAGTATAACAACTGGTGAAGTAAACAAATAAATTTGTTTTGCCGGCATTTTACTTACTAAGAAGAAAACCGTTCTCACAAGTAAGCAAACTGCCAATAAGCTGTTTATAACTAAAAACTGTATATTTGAGATACCTTTTATAATTTCAATCAACTCTCTCATTTTTCCACCCTTACTTATTCCAAGAAGCAACCTTTACGCTTAATTCCTGATACATACTGTCAATAATGCTAAAATCGAGGCTATATGGATCTTCTACGTTAAAGACACCTGATGGAAGCTCAAATTCTTTTAGCACAGCAAGAACTGAACCTTTACTTTCAAATAGATAGACATGATCAACAGTCACGCAAGCCTGCCAGTCTTTATTTGAAGCAAAAGTACATTTAAGATTTTCCTGTAAATCAATTAAGTCTGTCAAATTCTGTGCACTCTGCAATAAGTTCTGCTGATTCTGTTTAGCTGCTATACACTTCTTGTCAATCCTAGGAACAGCGGAAATTGTCCAAGAAAAACAACATATCACAAAAGCCAAAGCACATAAAATACCAAAGAAAATAATGTATTGAACTAACTCAGAAAACTCAAAAATGTCTGGATAGCTGCATAAGGCTGTCACAGTGTAAAAGAAAATAAAAAAGAAAAGTAAAGCGAATACTGTAAACATTAACCATTTACAACTCTTGGCTCTACTTTTTGGCAATGATAATGCACTAATTCTCTCCTGCAAGATTTTAACTTCTTTTTTACTAACTGAAGCCTGGTTAACATGTAATTCTTTAATCATAATACCTCCTAAAAGGAAATATGGCTGTTGCGCCATATTTTCTTACACAAAATTCCTGACAAATTATCAATATTCATAATTTTCTGTAAATACACTTTTACACGACTAAAGATCCATTTTCTTTGGTGTATTACCCAATGCATTTGCTAAATCTGAACGAATTTTTTTCATTTGATAAATGTTGTACTCTGGTCTTGCGTACGCTAAAACATCGAGGTTGTCCTTCAAGCCTAAACGAATTTCTTTCATTTGCTCCCAGTCATACTCCTGATTCGCGTAAAGCGTAACATCAAGATCGTTCATTAAGCCTAATCGAATTTCTTCCATTTGAGCCCAGCTGTACTCTGGCTTCGCGTAAATTGTGACATCAAGATTTTCCCCCAAGCCTAAGCGAACAACTTCCATCTGATCGGAGGCAAGCTCTGGTTTTGCGTAGGATGAAACATCAAGATTTTTCATTAAGCCTAATCGAATTTCTTTCATTTGATAACAGTTATACTCCGGCTTCGCATATGCTGAAACATCAAGATTATTCTCTAAACCTAAAAGGATTTCTTCCATCTGATCCCGGTTGTATTCAAGCTTCACATATGCTGTAACATCAAGATTTTCCTCTAAACCTAAACGAATAACTTCCATCTGATCGGAGGTAAACTCCGGTTTTGCATAAATTGTAACATCAAGATTTTTCATTAAGCCTATGCGAATTTCTCTCATTTGATCACAGTTATACTCCAGCTTCGCATAAAGTGTAGCATCAAGATCTTCCTCTAAACCTAGACGAATTTCTTCCATCTGATACTGGTTGTATTCCGGATTTGTGTAAGGTGTAGCATCAAGATTTTCCTCTAATCCTAAACGAATTTCTCTCATTTGAGCACAGTGGTACTCTGGTCTTGCATAAATTGTAACATCAAGATTATCCTTTAACCCTAAACGAATTTCTTCCATTTGACCCCAGGTGTACTCCGGTTTTGCATAAATCGTAACATCAATATTTTCTTCCAAACCTAAGCGAATTTCTTCCATCTGATTGCAGCTATATTCCGTCTTCGCATAAATTGTGACATCAAGATTTTTCATTAAACCTAAGCGAATTTCTCTCATTTTACCATAATCGAAAATTGAAAGATCCATATCGCTTTTTACTTCATTGTGTTCTAACCAAAACTTTGCCATTTTATTTTCTCCTAAAATTTCATTTCTCTTTTAAAAATGCTCATAGCATCTCGTAATCCTTGATTATAAGCCTGAGCCATTTTATATTCATCAGATTCCTTGACGCCTTTAATCGTAACATCCATGATTTTCATGGATGTTGCGATCTCTTTCTTTATTTCATTTAAATGGTTCATATTCATAATTTTTATAAATCACACTTTCACATAATTAAAGATCCATTTTCTTTGGTGAATCAGCAGAAGCTGGCTGCTCTGTATAATTATGAATAAAGTCTGTAAAATTTAAATTCGTCAGCAGGCAAAACATACGTTCGAAAATATCTGACTTGCTCACAGTCTCTGATGTAATTTGCAATCCAGTAGATACAATTTGTGAAAGAATTTCTTCAACATCATCATATCGCTCATTGACATCCCAATTAAATCTTTTGCAAATCTGCAAAACTAAGTTTGGAACATATGAATCATCAGAGGCTGCATGTTGTGATGCTTCTTTACACAACTCAACAAGTCTGTCATCATCTGTTAATTCTTTTGATGAATCAGATTGTGCTATCACTGCACCTGCAAGTTCAGCTATTCCCTGTTCAGCAATTATAAATTGTGCTTTACGATCTTCTACAGCCGAATCATCAGGTTGAATGGAACTATTGTTCTGCGACATTTCATAAAATGTATCAGAAGGTAAACGCTCTGCAAAATCCTTAAATAGATTTTTAGCATCTGCTGCAGACATTGAGGTATGATTGCTGTTAGCAGATAAATTATTATCAGAGGGTGTTGCCACTGCCATTGAAGCGAAATCAAATTTAGACTTTTTAATAATCTCATCGCCTTTGATTTCAACTTTGGATAAATCTAAATTGAATACTGGTGCAATCACACAGTTGCCGCTGTCCTGATTGTAGTTGCCATAGACGCCGCCAACCGAGTAGACAAACCACGCGTAGTAGCTGCCGAAGGCAGCACTGAACCACGCGCCGCCACGGGCAGACCCGAACGGATTGACGCTGGCATCCCCGAACGAACGAGCGTTTTCCGCTGCTTTTTTCAAAGCCTGCCAGTAATTTCCGGAACCGTGATCACCCAATTTGGTAAATCCGACTTTTTCTTTTGATATCAGATACAATCCCCTGCCATAAGCAGCAGACTTATCTTCCACGTCCTTGATGGCATCGTAGAGTGCCTGCATCTTATCATCGTAGGCACTAATATCTTCACCAGCAATATCTGCTGTATAAAAGGTGTCAGCATTTCCCCCAAACTGCGGCATTACATATCCAGGCCATGCGCCATGGGTTACACCATGGGACTGAATCACAAGGGTTTTACCATTGTTAATCAGCTCACAGGCCGTCCATTTGTAACCCATAAAATCATAAGTCTTTCCCAAATGCGGACGCTCTGAACAATTATCATCATATTTAGATGATAATGCCGGCTGTGTCTTTTTTACAATCTCATCCCCTTTGATTTCAACTTTGGATAAATCTAAGTTGAATGCTGGAGCTATTGTCTTGACCACGTCATCCTGCAAAGCTATATAGCCATTTGCAAAGCAATTTACAAACCACGCAGTATTTTCCTTATTACCTAAGGTGCCAAGCCATGCATTACAATGTGTACCATTAGGATTATCTTGACTTCCAGCAGAAACTATCGCATCGCAATAATAACCAGCCCCGGAAGCACCATAGATTATAGTTGGAAGCTGCACTTTCTTGGCAGACACCAAGTACAATCCCTTACCATAAGTAGCAGACATATCTTCAACATCCTTGATGGCATCATACAGTTTCTGCGTCTTGTCATCATAGCTGCTAATATCCTGCCCGTCAATGTCTGACCAATAGTAATGTCCATTTCCAAACTGTGACATTTTGAAACCTGGCCACGGTCCTGTGGTTACACCATGCGACTGAATTACAAGGGTCTTACCATTGTTGATCAGTTCACAGGCCGTCCATTTGTAACCCATAAAATCATAAGTCTTTCCCAACTCCAGATTTGCATATTGTTCCTCACTATTCATAATTAACCCCTTTCTTAACTAAATAAATATGTTCTTCGGTTCCTCGCTAAATAAGTTCGTTTTGTCATAAAGCATAACAACTGATTCTTCATAATGGCCGACGTTATTACTTACATTCTTAAAGCCGAGAGATTCATAATATTTTACTAAATCTTGCACAATGTCATGTGCATCCAAATTGTTTGAAAAAACCTCATAGTCTCCATAATGTAAATATCCAGCTTCCAATATAATAGGAACATTCATAGTCCCAGTAAGTTCATTGAGAAGTTTTGCAGCAGCACCTTTAGCAGCACTCTCAATCTTTTTAATTGCAACAAATTTTTTACAATACTCTGTAAAGTCGTAAACGTAAAATGGAACATTATCTAAATAAAAATCGTCTATAATGTTGTAAAGTGCAACACTGCAGCAAGCATCTTCTGTTCTGAGATCAATTGTCTTACTTGCAAAACCAGTAGTGAAATTATCACTTAAAAGAAATTGAATTAGAATAAGCTGAATGTACCGTAAACTCCCAACTAACAGTTGTTTTGTTACTTGATGAAGATGCTTGTGAAAAGTATCATCATTTGGAATTAAATTGAAAGATTTTTCTGTATTGGAATATTTAAGATAATACAGAAGGAATCTCTGCGCCAATTCAGTATAATCATCATTTGAACATGATTTAATATTTGTTAAATCTGCTATGTACTTTCCTACTGTTAATAGATCTGCTGTATACTGATCAAAGCCTTTGTGTTCCATAAAGCCTCCTAAATTTTAAATTTCACAAATTTTTTTGAAGGAAAAACTGGTTCAAGAAAGGATTCCTCGCATACGGCATGCGAGGAATCCTTTATACTGTATTTGTCTAGAAAATGCACACCATTCACAACCCACATATCTTTTAGATTAGGCTTTCCATCAACTAACGCAGAGCAAACTAAAAAATCGCCGCTGCCATGCTCAATACCTTCCCGGTTTGCAATTAAAATGTCCCCCAAAAGAGTTTTTATTGGATAGTTTATATAATTCAGCGATAAATGAAAGGCATAATTAGTGACCTTTCCACAATTCGTTACAATCTTATGCCAAGGTATCTCACCAGTTGGTAAACTTATTTTCTTCAAAGACGCAGTAGTTATAGGCATCCCATCAGCAAATGTATAAGTGTTAGAGAGCTGTACTTCATTAATTACCCAAAATTCACCACTCAACCCACTCAAAATAAACTGCTTATTTTGATCTGTAACATAATGACAATCTTCGTGGGCATTATAACATTCTGTTCCAAATAATGGTCGCGTCATATACACGGAATACAATTTTTTATGTACACATTTCCAATTTTGAAGATTATAAATTATATCTGTCAATGACGAAGATTCAATCTGTTTCATAAAACCTCCTTTTCTCTAAATTATGATTGCAGAAGGTGACGGTTTAGAAACTATGTCCTTCAAAAACTTTGTGGTTCCTTCTTTGTCCATTACCCCATCCAATAAATCAGAGCGTTTATTTACCCAATCAGTGTTATCTTGTAAAACTGAAAAGCTATCAACAACAAAAATAACAGGTATCCGAGTATGCAAAAAGACTTCCGGAATTTGATCACAAAGATTAATTTTTGTATTATTAGACAACTCTGTAGAAAGAGAATATTCACCTGAGAATGCAACATTATCACCCTTTAACTTGGCAGAGTACTTCTTGTAATCTGCATCAGAAGACAAATTAAGGAAATAATACAGTGGCTCTGTAAAAATTGAACCATGTGTAAAATCCTCAGGTTCACATGCAAATGAAGCAAAATCAATACTTGTTGATTGCTCACTTGCTGGTAATGAACCAATATTTTCACTACTTGGTAACCCACGCTGCTGTGCATTAATGGAATTGTCATCATCCTCAAGTGTGTACAAATAATCAAAAAGCTGTTTCCGCAATGCCAGATCGCCAAGTAAAATAGGGGCAAACGTTTTCATGAGTTGTATAAGAAAATCATGAAAACACTTAGTGTTATTATTATATCCTGAAAAGATGTCAATAATATCGCTGGCCTGGCATTTTTTATCTTGGTTAATCGTGCGTGAATTGTCAGTTAAGTGGCAGGAAACACCAATCAGTGCATAGAGTTTCATTTGAAAATTCGGACTAGCTATAGTGTAAGATTGATCTATACAATCTGATTCATTATAATATTTTAAAGATCCACCATTAGCTTTCGGCAAATTATCTATTCTGATAATGGAAGAAAGATCGTGTAATACTGTCAATAATAAAGAATGCAATTCATTAAAAGCTTCTGGATCTATTGTAAACTTCTGCAGTTCACGATAATCCAGTTCACTACCAAAAGATGAGTTATTGAGCCGCTTCATATAAACACTATCAGGTGAAGCAGCTACAATATAGCAATATTCATGTTCTTCACTTATATAAATTTTAGACAAATCCGGTTTGATCTGAATTTGCGTATCAGATCCTGCAAGAGCATCCATCTCTTCTGCAAACAATTCCTTAAATGCTGGTGTGAATTTTGGAAATACAGTAAGCATCTCCTTATATTTAGCAAATGCATCAGAATGACTGCTAAATATAACATTTTCAAACGTCTTGAGAATGGATGGTTTCCAGTGAACATCTAGATGGTCAGCGGCATCCAGGAACTTAATAATACTAGAGTAAGTAGTGAAGTCATCTCTTAATTCATTCCCAATAACAAAGAATACGCTAGTTGCAATCATTCCCTCTGATTTAATGCAACAGACAAAATCTCCGCGATGCCAGTAGTCCACCTGGCATTTATCAAATACTCCATAGATAACTGCTGAAAAACCAGGGCAAAAATCATGCTTCTCCAGCTCAGCGAACAATAAGTTACAATCAACACATAAATTCATAATGTTGCCTCCTTAAATTTATTTGTACAAAAGCACAAATGGGTGTGGAGCTTTTACACTTCACACCCATGAATAATTAAAATCTTCATATTAAATAACCCTAACGCCTCAAGTCTGAAGTAATAATAGTTTTAGTCCTCATGGCTGCTCAAAAGAACATCAGGCATAATGGAAGCATGAAAATTGCATACAAAACTAAAGCAATAACAAGAATTGCTTTACACTTGATTTGGAAACTTCTTAAGTCACGTCGATAATCTGCATCTGTTGGATATAACTCTTTCACACGATCAGTAAACACAGAAGTAGACCTCTTTGGATGCGTCATATAATAAAATACATCTGGACAAATAAGATACTTAAATGAAGCATCTCCTATGAGACAGTGAGGTAAGGATGGAAGATCTTGTAAAATGTTAGAAAAATGTTTATCTTCTTTCAAAAACCTTCTCTTATCTTCAAGAGTATCACCAGGAACGCAATCATACCAATTTAGTGCAGTAAATTCTTTACAATATTTAGTAAGCAATGTACATAATTTTTCATATGCTTCGATGCGTGACTCTTTATTACTAGTCACAAAAGAACTACATAAACGATAACGTTCACCATTAGCTTGATAACTATCTAAGACTATCTCAGAAAACTTCTTTAAAGTCTTTGAAGCAAGACCACCTTTATGAATTCCGTAGTAAAATACTAAAACTGGGACTGCAACAACAAACTCATATCCTACTGCCTGAAAATACAATGCAGCGCCAGCATTAGATCTGTCAACATCTGTCATTACCTCTGTCGCATGTTGCAATAACTTAATATAACTGTTTAACATTTCTGTCTCCCTTCGAAATTCCAATCTAAAAAACTGCTGATATGAAATGATGTAATTCCTTTTCGCTCTGCTTCACGGAGAAATGGAATCACATCATCTACAAATACTACATCTTGCAAGCTAATATCATGATCCTTACAGTATTGCAAAATGGTATCTGCTTTTGATTTGTTTTCCGATACAAGTAAACGTTCTGTGATACTTGGATAATACTTGTCCAGCCAGAGCTGTTTATCATCCATTTCTTTTTGCACCTGGCAGTGCCCCATCACAATGTTCTGCTTCGCGCCACATGTAGACAACACCATCTGCATATGGCAGGACGGCTTCCTCTTAAGAAAAACCCCATCCTCGATTTCTTTTAAACTCATACCATTATCGGTACCTTCCGGATCTGAAACATGCCCGTTAAACCGGTATGCCGCTAAAGTGCCGTCTATATCCCAGAATATGTACTTACCTCTCAATTCATCCTGTGAAGCAAATTCATAATCGCGTGTAAGCTGCTCACAATGATTAAGATTTTTATTCAGAAAATTCACATTCATAGAATAATTGAAAAGGTTGACTACCTACATTGGAGAAAGTGCAACAAAGCCTTCACATTCAGCACTGTGAAGATTCTCATACATATCATCAACAAGTGCAATCTGCTTCTTGTAGAAACCACCAAGCTCGGCAATTGCCTTAAGCTCAACAACTTTTAATTCCTGCTTAGAAACACAACAATTTTCTAATGAGTAGCCATATTTCTCCTTTACCCACTGAACCTTTCTTTCAGCCTCTTTAAATGAATCAACGCCACCAATAAGGCACATTTTAGTACCTTGAGCATGCAAGTAATCCATAAACAATTTTAACTGTAAATTTGCTTCTGAATCCTTCCAATAGTCGTTATCTGCATGCATGCTACATAAATATTTAAACATACCTTTGTCAACACGTTCACTATGTATGCACAGTGTGTCGTCGAAGTCAAAACACACTACTTTTAAATCATCTACAGTCCACATTTTAATTTATTCACTCCTTAAATTGTATTTTACAAGAATGAGCTAATCTTTGGCTTCTTTATTTTTAGCTGCTTATTTATTAATTATTTCTCCTCTGATTCTGTATGTTTAATTACTTATCTTCAGTAATATGATGCTTAAGAATAACGTTTACAGGCGTATCTTCAGTTATAGGTTTTCCATCAGGAGTTCTTCTATGGGATTTTGTCCATTCCCATGCATTTTCTAATTCCTCAATCTCCTTTTGAATATCAGAATAAGAAAATAGATTGCCTGCGTGAATTTTTACATTATAGATGGCCTCTCCGACTGTCTCTAATCCACAGTCTTTTGCTACCTCTAGTGCTGTCTGCAGTTTCATGACATGCCCTCCTCGTCTACTTTTAAATTATCACAGTCCGCATTTGAATTTATTCACTCCTTAAATTGTATTTTACTTGGCTCATTAACAGCTCTCTTTGTTTTAGGAAAATACAAAGAATTAAAAGCCTGGGATTTTTCTATCATAGTACCTGCAAAGTCAGCACTCTGCATTACCCCTAAATGAGAATTCTGAAATGTATACAATTTTGTATTGTCATTTAGAAGATCATTTATCGTATAATGTATATCTATAAGCTCTTTTAAATTTGACCTATTATACCGAGAGAAGGCACAGGAGACAGCACCCAGAATATCTGAAATATTGTGATTAAGGCTATCTCTATAACCTTTAGCAGCTGGGTCCTCAAGATGTGTTAAATCAATAACATAAAAAGGAATATCACGTAAGCATGCCTCTTTTCCAAATTCTCTTATGTATTTAATAGTGCTATGCAGATTATCTGACCAGATGACAGGTCTCTCGCAAAAACAATACTGACAAATAACAATACGAACCGCATGTCTGTAATCATCATCTTCCATTTTTGTTATGATATTAAGATGATGTAATAAGTCACTTGGTAATTCTTCATGAGATCCCCATTCACAAAACTCATAGCCAGCCTTATAAGATGCAGCAAGAAGACGATTTGCTTTAGAATCTTTATTTAAATTGGTGTGTATCATATGTTTACAATATAGATTTATCAGCTTCGTGTTTAAAAATTCATTTGAAAACTGAGTATTTTCAAATACTTTTAAATGCAAATTTAATTCATTCTGTTGACTTCCCATAAAAATTTCCTCACTTTAATATTTTAAATAATTTTTCTGAACCGGTTTTTATCTTAATAACACCATTTTCAATAGCTTGTCTAATTTCTTACAAAAACACAGTCCAATATCATGAATATGGAACTGTGTTTTGATTGCTTATTTATCAATCAGGTAAATTTTTCCTTCCTTGATTCTAATATTGTATTTATCAAGATCAATACCGTTAATATCTATGTCATCGGTTTTCTTGCCATTGATATAAACTTCTGAACCGTTATCATAGTTTTCAATAGCTTCTGACTCAAGTTCTTCCTGTATTTCATAAGTCGATTTTCCATTCCGGCCTATGATCATACCAATTCCTAATAATACAACCATAATACCTTCGAAAATCGCAATAGGTCTCTTATTATGACTACCCCATCCGTATATTTCGAGAAGTATTCCAGCAACTATACAAATAATTCCAAAAATCAAAAGAAATGTACTCATTTTCTATCCACTTTCTTATTAACTTCGTTGATCTTTTCAAAAACTTTCTCAATCACTTTTTCTCTCTGCTTCACTGAAAATTGAATCACATTGTCTACAAATACTGCATCTTGCAAGCTAATAACTTGATTCATAGTAATAGCATTCTCGCTAACTAACGCAAAAATCACCAGTCACTGTTTCCAATAACTGGTGATAACCAAAACTTACACACTAAAATACTTAAGTTTTATACAAGCATACTTGCTTCAGACATTAACTTTTCAGAATTTAAGTCCAGTGTGTTCATTAATGAAGTGAGCTCTTCAATAGATGTAGTAACCTCTTCACTGGCTGGAGCTGAATTCTCAGCTACATGCTGAATATCAACAATTTGATGACTAATTGAAGAAATCTTATCAACATACTACCAGATTAATGCATTAATCTGATCAACATCATCTGAAGTTTCTGCAATGCTCTTATTCAATACTGCAAATGCTTCCATAACTGCCTTTGTATCATTAATGTTCGAAGAATTGCTTTCAACAACACTTCCAATATTTGCAATACACAAGCCAAATTTATCTATTAAATTCTTGATATGTATTTTTAGACTGATGCACGTCTTGTTGAGCTTTAAAGCCAAATACAAGACATGCAATGCCTACGAGTATACATAGAAGTCCAATGATATTTTCCCATTTGTAACATATGCAATCGTATGCAAAGTAAAACAAAATGCAGGCTAGTATGCCAGCCAAAACAATAAACATTTAAAACCTCTGTAATTCTTATTAAATGCGAAAAAGAAACTGACCCAAATGTATAAAATCATAATTAATGAATCGCTCAGTATTCGTTCCTTCAGTTTAAAGATTTCTCTAAATTACTTTGCAAATGCCATAAAAACATTTGACTAAATCGATGGCGAAAGAAAGCACGATTATCAATAAAAGAATATAAAAATTCGCAGTAAATCTCTTGACATATTTTTTATTAGCATTTTGTTGAAATGGTTTATATCGCACATGTAAATACGTTTGACATATTGCAAATACACATGCAAAAATAATGAAAATATTATTTTTTAATAGTGCCTCTACTAATATAGCAATGACTTCCTTCCTATTTTGATATTAAATAAACTTTTCCGTTCTTAAATTTGATATCATAATCTTTTAATTTAATGCCATCAATATCAAACTCATCACTTGTCGGCTCACCATCTATTACAATCTTCGCTTTACCAGATGCGACAAGTTTATGTAATTTCTCTTCCTGCTCTTTTCTTGTTTGCTTTTTATGATTAGATTGTTTTTCTGTCTCTACTGCCTGACTCTGCTGTTCCGTATCTAGTTGCTCTCCAAGTTTGTGTAGTCTAGCAACTCCAGAACTTGCTGCATGCTGCCCACAAACATAAATAAAAGCAAAAAACAATATCGTCAACCATGTCACAATAGATTTTGCAGTAGGACTTAGAACATTATCAAATACTATATCAACTACAAATAATGCGGCAATAGCTATAATTATCAATACAATGTTATTCATGATTAAAACCTCCAAGTGCTGAAATCCCTGTTATAATATCAGCAATGGCCAAAGACACGGGACAAATGCAGATCAGCAGACCGCTTTTTCTCATCCTTAACTTATAGAATGCAATCTTCACAAACAAGATAATACAAAGAGTCAATAAAATTAAACCATCTACAAGTAAAATCAAAGGTACAATTTTCATGAGTCTTTATTCCTCCCATTTCCTAAACTGTCACATAATTTTCTCACAGGACACTTAGTACAAACTTCTGGGTGCTGTAATGTGTCTTCAGCACAGTTCAAGCAAACCTTATTGATTGCACTTAATAAATCAGATGCTCCTGTAGTAATAACATGTAAATCAGACACTTCCTTTATCTCTGGATAGCTTTCAAGATCAAATAAAAATTCTGCATGATGCTCTAATCTTTTAAACTCCTGAATATCCTGAGAATCATCAACAGAGATCTTCGCTGAAATATAAAAATCTTTCATAATAATCACCTCAAATTAATCTTTCTGTAAATGCTTCTTTGCCTTGAAAGCACTCCGGAACACCAATAATGGTGATGTATCTAAATGCCATTCCTCGAAACGATACTTCTGCCTAATATCCGGATATTTGTTTCGATCGACCTCAGAGAAAAACATCTCAGCCGGGCGTGCAAAAACATCATAATTGACATGCATTTCAGTATCTTCATACAATGCCTGATACAAAACAAGTATCTCACCAGTTTCTGTATGTTTAGCAAAACCTAAAATAGCATACATGTATTTCGTTCCAGGATCTTGCAAAGTTTCCCTCTTGAAATGCCTAACAATATCACCAGTTTTGAAAGTTCTGTCATTGATAGTTAACTGTCTCATAAACAATTCCTCCTATTTTAAAAAGCCTGTTAGATATTACTCTAATAGGCTTTGAATGTATATTATTATATTTTCATACGACAAAATATTGTGGCTCCACATCTGTTAAGAAAATACTATCTTTTCACAGAATCAAAAGTATTATCAATTTTCGAATCATCATGCGCTTGGCTTTGTCAAGATAATCGTATGGGACCTCCCCTTCACGTTCATACTCATTCACAAAATTATGAATCTGACTTGTCAAACACACTTCTAAAGCGAGAAGATCACTTATACTGTTTGTTTTATCCATTGACAACTCTTTAATCAGAGAATTGAGTTTCAAATATTTTTGCAGTCATATCCCTACCTGGAACTGCATATACAATATTAGCAACGCAAGCAGTGCTGAAAATTTCATGCATTAAAGTTACTACCTGCTTTGGGTCCTGCCCAAATACTCCGCAACCGAAAGCACCAAGAATTAATGTGTCAACATCCTGATCATTAACAATATCTCGAATAAAAAGTAAACGATTTTTCAGAACTTCAGTATTTTCTGCATCGCTAACATTCTGATATTTCTGTGCAGCATACTTATTTGGAGCAGCACATGTTAAAATGTCTGCTTTAGCAGCATGCTCGTCAGTTTCGAATATAACATCTGGCGTGTATAAAGCCCTGTCTGTGTACAGTGCACGATTAAGCAATTTCTTATTTGGTTCATAGTAGATATCACGAAAACTATCAAGCACTGGATATAAAGTTGAATCCATACAAAGACACTCTTCCTGAGCCTTACTACCTTTTAAAAACATTCCACCAGGATTTTTAAATGATGCAAAATTTAAAGCAGCGATTTTATCTGAGCTTCTAATACTGGAAATATAAAAAATTGCAGTTACTGTATCCATCGCCAAGAAAGACTGTCTAGGAGTACCGGCCGCAATTGACCGATGTAAATCCTTTGCATCGTATAAAACTGTATTTGCAATCTGCACCTTGATGTTGTCTGCATACTTAGAAGAAACATAATCTAAATGTTTCTTAGCTTTGACAGAACGTGCAGCTTTATCATTCCAATATCTAGCATTTCTGTTATCCATATTAGTCCTCCTTTTATTTACTCAATCTGCAATCAATGAGTCCAAGGCCCGTCTGAAATGCTTCTACAGACTGATGTGATCATTGAAATCTTACACAGGCACTCTTGTAACTCAATGTCATCCTTTTCCTTCTCTTTTCTTTTGTGTTCTGCCAGTAGCTGTTTATCCTCAGTACTTAGTGACGAATACCATTGGTCATATAAATACTTACTAAAAGCCTGCGGCATAAAAAGTCCGCAAATACAATACCAATGTCTTCGTTTCAATTCTGCCATCCATGCCATATTATCTCTCCTTTGGTTAGCGTGAAAAAAGACGATCACGATATTGACATGCTGCAGTCGCGAGTGTAGAAATATTACGTAACCCTTGTTGTAACTCACGATACTCTTTTTCTCTCTTCTTCTGCACTTTCTTTGCTAAACGCTGTTTAGCTTCTTCACTTAAGGATGCATACCATTCATCATATAATTGTCTACTAAAAATCTCTGGCATAAAAGTTCCGCAAATACAATACCATTGTCTTCTTAATAACTCTGCTCTCCAAGCCATGCTAAATCACCTCCATTGGTTGTAGCACACAATCGAACTTGCAATCATTTAAAATACGATTGGCTTCCTCTGTTAAATAACGAAAACCAGGTCGTAAGACATGTGATGTGAAATAATGATCGATACATGTTTCATCTGGTATAAAAATTGACTGTTGACCTGTTACTCTGTTCTTAGCTTTGATGTAAGCATGCTCTACCAGTCTTTTACTATTTACAGTAATAGTTGCAACTTCAGTTTCTGGATGCTTCTCAGCCCACTCCTCAAATTCTTTCCATGTATGAATAACTGTTACCATATTAAACCTCCATTCCCTGCGGACTGTCTGCGTTTTAATTCAGCTGCCCACGCCACACTAAACCTCCATTCCCTGTGGATTGACCACAGTTTCTTTCAATTGGTGCAATATTAACTGCATACCCGATTTCTTTTTCGTTGTCATAAATTTCCATTGTACCGCCTGCACAAAATACAAATGAGAACCGCTTGTCATCCAATTCAAGTAATTTAATTAAATGATCCGTGAGTTCATTTAAGTTCCGTGCATCTTCTTTTGATTCTTCAATACGTGACATTCCATTACTCCTTCTAAAGAAACTTAGTTTCAAAGTGTTACTAGCATACTCTCCATACACCATCTGGTCTTAACTGTGCAAACATTAATAATCCGCACAAGGCTCTTTTAGCATTTCCTTCTGTTGCCTTCCAATAATCTTCATCTGCATCATCTTTTAAGGATGCTATGATTTTCTTTAATGGTTCAATTGTTTCAGCACCAGTTCTTCCGTCAAGATAATATGCATAACTATGTGAATCTCCTTCGCCTATTCCAAGTTCTTTCTTCTTTCTATCTATAATGTCAGAATAATTATAAGTAATATTAACTGTCATTTCCGTCGTACCACTGACACAATACGTTCCACCTTTTATGTCATGTTTTTCCTCTGTTTCTAAAACTTCATTTGTGACCGGATCACATAAATCAAAATCCCAACTCATACTAAAATCTCCTTTTCTAAATTTCTAACTTATGTAACAAATCAACTATTGCTGCATACCTGCCCTGATTTCGTATCTTATGCTTCTCGTTACTATTTTGCGTTGCATCATCATAATCTTTGTTTACTTCTCTAAACTCTTCTGTAATAATCGCAAGAATTTCATCCTTTGTCTTACTACATGCATATATTTTATTACATTTCTCTTCATACTCTTTACTTTTAGTAGTATTCATTTCTAATACTTCAATATCATTTTCCCAAAGGATATCTACAAACCTAATGGCCATTTTTAACGGAATTTCCATATCCATCATAATCTGTAGATGCTGCCACTCATCCCATGTTAGTAAACTACCTTCTTTTGCTTTTGCAAACTCAAGTAACTGTCCATCCTTATATTCAAAAAAAAATCTTCATCAACCAAATGTTGCACTGCCAAAGAAGTCAGCCATTCATTGATAATTTTCAGCTCATCATTGTTATATTTCATGAATTCGCACCTTCCCAAAATCTTAGTTTCATCAGTCATAATCGTAGTCGTTATAGTCACAATCTACACAAAATATGCAGCTGATGTTTGCTCCAAAATTTGTAACCAAAATGCCACTGTACTAAACCTCCAATCTCTATGAATCAACCCCAGTCTCTTTCAATTGCGAAATCTTCCATTTTTCAAATAGCCCACAATCACGCTTTCTAGGGTGATGACACAAGTATAACTCCTTTAGTAAAATACCTTGCAAACCAAGAACGGTATAGCCTTGACCAATAATATCAGCAAGATACTGCCCAAGTGTTAATAAATCTGCATCTTTTGATTGAATGTAGTCATAATAGTATCTCCCTCCAAGTTATCAGTACATGGTTTGCAGTAGTATTATGATTTCAATGATTTCTCATATTTTATTGTTGTCTCGACTAGCTTATCAACAAGATATTGCTCTCTAGTGAGTACTGCATTTTCAACATAATGTGATCTCATATTATTTAATAGCTCTTCAGAATAATAAAGCATAGGGCTCTCAGTATAATACATTTCACGCAAATCTATACCAAACAGACCAAGCCATGTTCTAAACTGATTGAAGAATCTATGATATAATAGACTAAAGTCCTTTTTAGTTATGCTATCATTAACCAGCTCCTCTGCAAGTTGCGTTTGTGCTGTGCAATGCTGAAACCATAACTTCTTCAAATACTTCTTCCGCAGATGGGTATATGCCTTGAATTTCCAAAAACTACCATCTGGTGATATCTCCAAACAATAAGTACATGGGAATTTATAAGATGCAAGAAAATCTTGTGCACTTGGCCAGCTTACTGCTGGATGCGTATGTATAATGACAATATCTGTATGATTAGCTATAAACAATTTCATATCTTCTGAAGGTGTTACAATATTGTCCCTCGTGGTCTCATGCTCCAGGCAATACTCACCTGTTTCTGTATCGATTGTACACAAACTTTCGCGTTTGTCGTCTTTGTGTGCGTCTAACATTATTGTGATCACCTTTAATAAGGTCTCTGTACATTCTGATGACTCACCAAGACTGTACAATGCTTGCATAAAATCAGTATTCGTACTTAATTCGTTCATCGCTCTTTCTCCTATACCTTCAAGCGTCTCCATTAGTGAGATCTCCTACCCACTGTAGCATTTCAACGATTCCCTTTAAATCTGGTAATAGCATGAAGCATATATTATTGCTCTTGTGCTCATGTACAGCATCCCACATTTTTGTATTAACTGCATATAAGCCAATGCTTGCAAGAAAGAGCATAAGCAACAGCAAGAATATTGTAGCAAACAACATAAAACCAATGTTAATGTCAAACCAAATCTCTGCAACAAATGATACTGCACTAATAATTAAAACAGATAGAGCAAAAGCAGTTATTAAACAACCGAATATACGCTGAAACCATACATTTGTTAATAATTTTCTAACCATAATAGTATCCTCCTATTTCCCGTTATATCTATTACAATTTACCTCTCATCAAGCCAATGCCACAAAAGATAAACTATAAGTGCCAAAAGAAAACCAATAATAAGTTGCACAGCTGGCCATGCCAATGGCAGAGCAGCGCTATCAATGCAGTTAATTATATCGTAAAAAACCTTGTCATCCATATTACTTTCCTTTCTCAATTCCAATAATTACATATCCAGGCATCAATCCATACTCCTCAGCATCACGTAATGTATATGTAACATCCAGAGTGATCTCGCGTCCTATGCACTTACAGCATGTAAGTGCACGCAATCTTGAACAATCGTCAACTTTCGCACAATCACCATCTTTGCGCAATTCAAACTTTTTACGCTATTTAGCAACTGCATCAAGATACCTGGTACTATTTTCTTTTTAAACTCTTTTCATGTGTGTACCTCCAAATCATTACTGTGTTATACAAATGTAAATCATTTAAAGATGTTTTAAATAACTTGCATTTGTATACAAAGCAATATCAAAAGATGATGAAGCTCTTACACTTTATCATCTCACTATTTAATCAAATCATATTGCATGTCGCTCCATCCAATGAAGACAACATTAATTTCTCTTACATTTAAAAACCTCATCGCTGATTTTATATCTGATTAAGATCCCATTCTGTAAATCCAATGATACACTGACATCGCGTTCAGTTTCATTCAACGAATAATAAGACTCTTCCAAAGATGAGTAAAACTCTGGATCTTCGCTCGAATTCTTTTGAACAAAGATTACTGATCTGTCATCTATCCTATGCTTTAAGTCTCTTAATATCATAATTCTCACTTCTCAGTAATATGCTATCACACTCATATAGTAAACTCATTTTACATACTGTTTTAGCCATTCAGAAACAATGTGCTCATCTTGTTCGTCTGCTTTTAATGCTTTGCTACGCGAAATCAGGAAATAGTCCCATGCCTGAAACTCTCCCATATCAAGAGTATTACACGTACAATCGACATATTTCCATGACTTATTATAATAAACACGATTCCAAGCATGACAATCACTCATAAGAATGTTGTTCTTTATATTATTATAGTTACACAGCATTGAAAATGTTGCTGCGTATCAATAACAAATTGCACTCTTATCCAGAAACACACTGCAAATACTCTGCGACATATCAACATCATCATTATTTAGATCTGTTATTGAATAATCATAGCTTGTTTTCTTTATAATAATGTCATGCATCTTACACATTTTGCTTTTGACTGACTTAGCTTTTACTATCTGCTTCTGCCAAGATCGTAGTGTCTTAAACATTTTGTTTTTGGTTGCTATTCGTAGCTTGCCATCAGCAAATTTTGGGTATGTACATATCCCAGCTTCTTCTGATCCGTCAGGATATGTTATATGTAATAGATAATTGGGCAAGAAGAAGTATTGTGGATTATCCAAACGTAGCAGCAAATAAGTCTCTTCTGCTTTTGCATATGATACGGATGTTAATTTCTGTGAATCTATGCAATATACATCAATATTCTGAAACTCTACAATATCGTTGTCTGTTACAAGTGCGTCATTACATGCATCGACCCATGCTTGATATAGTTCCTGCTGTTCATTGTCTAAATGATCGTAATACCATCTAGATGAATAGTCATTGTATTGACTAGTATATTTTAAATCACCAGTCGCTGCCCATGCAGTACTTGTGTCTATTAAAATAATTGTGGAAAATAATATTGCAGCTAAAAATAATGAAAATAACTTATAAAAATATTTTTTTTTCAAATTGCACCTCCAAAAAACAAAAACCACTGATATGATTCTGCCAGTGGTTTTTGTTATCTTATTTTTTCTTATTCTTCACAAGACTCATAAAACCCATGAAAAAGAATAAAGGCTAAGAGTCTTTGTAACCATACACTCATTGTAACACCTCCTAAATTTCCAATTTCTTAGGTGAGCTACTCTTTTCCAGTTCTTTACGCATCTTTCTCATCTGATCACTATTGAATTCTGGTTTTGCATACACTGAAACGTCTAGATTTCTCTCTAAACCCTGGCGAATCTCTGCCATCTGATCCCGTGTATACTTTGGTTTCGCATACGCTGAAACATCAAGGTTTTCCTCTAAACCACGACGAATCTCTTTCATTTGATACTCATCATACTCTGACTTTACGTAAATTGTAACATCAATGTTTCTCTCCAAACCTCTACGAATCTCTGCCATTTGATACCGTGTATACTTTGGTTTTGCATAAATGGAGACATTTAGGTTTTCCTCTAAACCACGACGAATCTCTGCCATTTGATCCCAGATGTATTCTGGCTTTGCGTAAATGGAGACATCTAGGTTTCTCTCCAAACCCCGGCGAATCTCTTTCATTTGATAATCATCATACTCTGACTTTGCATATGCTGAAACGTCTAGGTTTCTCTCCAAACCCAAATAAATCTCTCTCATTTGATCATGATCAAAAACGGAAAGATCCATATCGCTTTTTACTTCATTGTTTCCTAACCAAAATTTTGCCATTTTATTACCTCCTAAAATTTCATCTTCTGTGGTTCATCATGCACATCTGTAACAATCTTGTATTCAGCGCAATTCTCACGCTTCGTACTACCACAAAGACCCTCAGCACCTGATCTATTCATAATGCGTTTACCATTGATTTCTGGACAGTTTAAAGAACCGCCATTGATACACTCAATTTCTGGAACTTCAGACTCACCATAGCTTCCAATACTGAAATTCAATACTCTTGAATGACAATCAACTTTTACGCCGTCAACAATTATTTTATTCAAAGAAGGCCCTCTACCAGACTCCCAACGACAGTAGCTCATACCTGTATGTGTTTCAGTACCAATACATGCCTGCATTCCTTCAGAGCACTCAAGTGTTAGCATTCCAGATCCTTTAATAGTTAATGTGCCACTTGCTTGCAATGGGCAACCTGTGGCAACTATGCTGTTGTCACCAATCACTTCAACGATCGCATCTTTTCCAGCTTTATATTAATTCTTCAGATGAGTGTTGTTGAACTTGATGCCTAAAACATTCACCAGTTTCTCATCGTCAGTGTCTAAAATAAAATCATCTGAAAGATGATAGATAATGCAATCGAATCTTAATGGATATGCTGGGAAATAATCGCTGCAAATAGCTATGCGATCATAAATTGAGCATACAGGACATTTCATATCACTAGCCTTACCCGCTTCTTGCAAGGTTAGCGTGCTGCCAGAAGAAAACTTTCGAACAGTAAAGTATGGAAATGCAACTTTAAAGCAATTCAAGGATTTTAATAATTTACTGGAACGCATAAAACCATTTACCTCAAAAGCACTGTGGAAACTAGAGCTATTGAACCTATCAAAATCTTCCCCGTAAGCCTCTGTTAAAACTTTATGTACATCAGAAGGATCAAGACATAACAATTTTGCAACTAATTCACTTGGTTTGTCACCAAGTTTGTTATGATCAATAATATTTGGAGATCCTGTATCATTCAAGAAATTAGTTGTATAAGGAGTACAAAACTCTCCTAGCGTTAATTTCTGTAGTGCATCGGACGAAGGATTAAAATTGCTGCAACCAGCAACAATATCATAATTGAGTCCCTTTCGTAAACCTAATGGTAATTCGATTAAATCTTTTAAATCTGCAAAAGTTCTGTACAGCAATGGCACCTTTGGTACTTCTTCTACAGTTGTTCCATTCTCAATTGGTCCGACATACTTAATCGAATAATCCTGTTCAAGTCCTCTTTTTTCAATAACTTCAGCCGGTATCTCAAAAATCTCCCAATTAGGAGAATCACCAACTGCTTCTTTCCATTGTTTCAATGTCCACCTTTTGTCTCCCATGATTTCACTCCATTCAATAAAAAAGAAGTAAACTAAAAAGTTTACTTCTTTTGCTACTTTGTATTTATTCAAATAATTAAGTTCTTTGAGTACTAGTCAAACTTTATAATGCTGATGAAAACCTTAATGATACTGATCAAGATTATTCTTCAGAATCATTAGATTTTTCTGGTAAGAATTTCTTGATGTACTCATGAGCCTGCTTAGGCGTTATTAATAATTCATCAACAAGCATACTTGTAAGAACGCCGACATCTGTCATATGTAGTTTAACTGCAGCAGAAATAATGCCTTCTGCTCTGCCTTCTGCTCTTCCTTCTGCTCTTCCTTCGGCTCTTCCTTCTGCTCTTCCTTCTTCTCTTCCTTCTGCAGCGGCCTGTTCTCTTTCCACCTGTAATTCATATTCATATTCTTCTTGAGCTGTCATAATAGATTCCACCTCGCTTTCTATTTCAGGACTAATCTGTAAGAACGGGTTAAATGCGGAGTCTGCCATTCGGTTCTTGAAAACAGCTTGCAAAAATTTAATAATTGTTGCATCCGAAGTATCCCAATCATAGTCTTCAGACAGTAATAAAAAGTCAATATTGAAAAGTGACTTTTGCAACACAATATGTGGATTACCAAGGTCCTGCAACCTAAATGAATGCACGGTATTCTGTAATTCTTCTGGAATACCGCAAAGACATATCCAAGTCGAGTACACTGGAAGTAACTTATCATAGGATGAATGTTCCACAGATTGTTTAGCAATAAGTCTGCTTGTGTAATACACAGCGCGATCATACAAGCTGTATGGCATCTGGTACTTTCGCTGCATCTCCAAATCAAAGATAATATTTGCTTCCATGGTTGAAAAAGTGTAAGTATCCGGTAGTGCGCACTGTATGACAACATCGTACATTATCTTACTGCCAAAAATAACATCTTCTTCTGTCAATGTTTCAGCATTTAATTGATTTATCCGACTTGATATTATCAACTCTTCAATCTCGGAAATTGACAAATCATGATAATCAGGTATTATCTCTCTCAGCAGTACTGCTAAGACAGCCTTCCTTGAAAAGAATCTTTTAAATGCATCATCATAAGACAATTTGTTTTCTTTATGATTTGAAGACACAGAATCCTCAAATATCATTTTCTTTGGTGTATTCATTGTAGTATATAATCTCCTCTCTGTAAATAGATACTTATTGTTTCAATGTCCACCTTTTGTCTCCCATGATTTAATTCTCCTATGAATTTATTCAAAATGCAAAATTAATACATTTATTAAAACTTTAATTTAGTTGGTATATTGAGATTTACATCATGATTAGTAGTAGCATGTAAGTCCCTGTGGCAAGGAGTTTCGTAATTAAGAGCTGCACAAATCTCATCAGGAATTGACGACATTGCTAAAGCAATGTCGTCAATTCCTGATGAGATTTGTGTCTTAAGTCTAGTTTCCTCGTCTACAAGCGCATCAACTTTATGGATAGCGCATGCTATTTCATAAATATTGTGGTCTTTATATACTTCTATGACCTTGTCATATTCACGTCGATCTGGACAACCACAGCAAACCATACGTTCACTAGGGCTGCACTTTTCACATGGATTGTCTGGCAGTGTTTCTTTTAAAAGCTTTAAATCTTCATTATCAAAAGAATATTCTCTCTTCTCTATTACTTTCATAATATACCTTCTTTCTGTCTATAATTTCATTTCTCTTGTGCCTAATTAAGATTACTAGTTGCAATATTCGTCACATTCATATTAGAATTCCATTTTACTTGGAGTTCCTTCATTTTTCTTTGAATGCAACCTCTTAAATGTTTCGACTACACTACGATGAGTCAAACCATATGTATACCTCTCATTTTCCGGAATTGAATCATATATCTTTTGATCATTATCAGACCAATCATCACGCTCTTCTGGATCAAAAACCTTTCCTGTTGAACGATGGACAGCTGAAAGTTGTAGATTACTTATAGTAATACAACGTCCACAGTTACAGCAAGTAAGCATATCATTACAGTCTGTAGTTCTCTTATAATATGCAAACTCTAAACTGCCACATGTACAAGCATCCTGCTGTTCAAATTCAATGAAGTGTGGTTTCCCGTCAGCACCAACGTACGAATCAAACGAGATAGCTTTATCTATAAAAGTTTCATAATCTGCCCACACTCCAGTCTTTAAAGCAGCATCAGCTTCATCCTTGAAACATATATCCGATCTGTGGCAATTAATACAGCTCAGTCCAACAAATTCTGTTCCACTATCAGAAACAACTAATACATGCATAAAGTAATGGCAACCACAGTTACATTTACTAGAATAATGTGGTTTCAGCATTAAAATAGGACGTAAGTGTCCTGGCTTATAATATGTACACTGCACACTAGTAATTTTAAAATGTTGATTCTCATCTTTCATAACTTAATCCTCCTAAACTAATTTAATATTCTGTGGTTTATTTTGTGATCGCTGAGTCAGTTCAAAATAACCCTTGCCAGCAATAATTTTACCTTGTTTAATACACTCATCAGCTATACGTCTACCATCTTCTCTTGAAACATCAGAGTCCCCATTGTGCTTAAAAATACTGATTGTGTTGTCAAGATACTTGATAGGGATAAGTGATTCATACTCAGCATCGCTCACCCCACCAATATCATAAATGATTCCAGCATAAACATATGTTATATGACCAAAAGGATACATTAAACACACCTCACCACCTGGGAAAGCATCTTCCAGCATGCGTGCAAAATAATAACAGTAACCCGCCTCAAACAAATAACGTATAGTTTCTATACTTGTATCTGTGGAGCAAGCCGGGGAACATTGAAAACGTACCCCAGCTATGAACTCTAAAATTTGTTTATTGCCACCAATAGCAACATCCCTATTTACGAACTTAGTCTTTAATTTCTGAGTTTCCATGGTTTCATGCATTGTATAAACCCCTCATTTACCTATGATAATAGGTTGCTCTATCACAACCAGTAAATACGCTAGCTATCAAAGTTTTTTTCATTCTCTCTTTATATTCTAAGTATTGCTAATTTACTTCCACAACTCGCAGTTTCTCTACATCATAACGATAATAATTTCCATTCTCTGAAATAACAGGAGAAATAAATTCACTATCACTTTTAACAGTTTCAGGTGCTATTAAACCAGCATAAACAATTCCAGTATCACGTAAATAATAGTAATGATGATAATTATTACTATTCACTGTTAAAGTATCAGATTTATCTTCAGTAATAAGCACAAACAAATCATTATCGCTTACTGAGGCACAAGACTCAGATGGATTGGCTTCATTATCATCACCACAACCAATTACTGTCAAACCAAGTAATGCAATACTGCATAATAAAATTAATTGCTTCTTCATAATTACCTCTAATCAAAAGTTCCATTATCTTTAACTCTCTGCATATTTCTAGCTAGCTTAACATTTTTAGCTTTTTGTAGATCTTCATCTGATATTCCAAATATATCCTGCAAAGAATCCAAACATATCAGAACATCTCCCATCTCTTGAAGTAAATTAAAATAGTCTACTTTGTCCCTGTAAGCTTTTGCAACCTCTTTTGACAACTCTGCAAGTTCTTCCATAATAATAACAAGTGTTTTTCTACCTCTAACATTTGGAGCAGCACTTGTATTATCAATCATATAATGAATGTCATGCTTTTCAGTCATACGATTGCAATCTGAAGATATTTTGCCAAAACCTTCAATAAATTCATTTCTTTCCATCTTTTAATGCCTCCTTATAATAATATATTGGTAAAGCTATCTGTTTGGAGTTCTGGTTATCCCAAACTAAAAATTGTAGTAAATACCAAGAAAACAAAAAAGTGTTGAAGATTTTCTCTTCAACACTTTTAATTAACCTCACACTAATAAAAATACAATACAAACCGTTATCTTTAACTCAAAACTGAGAATTAAAGGCTGTACAAAGATTAGTAATCGTCAGCACTTAAGTTTTCATCGCTGGCATCATAATACTCTCCATCATACCCCTTAGCCATCAGTTTCTTATAGCAGTTATAGCACACTAAACGGTAAGTTATACCATGGCAGTCTTTCGTGAAAAGCATATCACTGCGTGCTATTTTCTTATTACAACATTGGCAGGTTCTTATATCATTTTCAAACATCTTTACCACTCCATTTATGCCTAATGTTAAAGTACACTGTGCTATTTCTTAAATCTTAAGTTTTCGTGGTTCACTTACCTCTTTTAAATCGTCACATCTGAACCAGTGTAAGCCATCTGTCAGACTTCTACAGAAAACCTGTTCCTTATAATCATAAAGTAAGAACTGATTTGACACAATACCTGTTGCCTGTGCAGCATTCATCACTGAGCTGGAAAAAGCAATATGAGGTTTGTTATCAATTGCAACAAATCCGAATCTTACACCATTGTAATTCACTGTATCTAAGCGATTAAGGACTTTCAACTGTGCCCATGGCAGCTCAGAGACCATATCATATAACTCATCTTCTAAAGAGTAGAATCCATTCCTGTCGAGCCATTGACAAAAAGTTCTGTAAATAGCATTTGCATCTTTCTCAGAAACAAAAACATTCAGATCAACATCTAAAAAATTAGCATCTATTATACTCTGTACAATTTTAATGACATCCTGCATTTTTATTACAGACCAAGCGAGTGAAAGCTCATAATCTTGGTGTGTAATAATACGATGTTCACCTATTAAACTGACTTCTTTAAGATACCAGTATTCCTGATTTTCTAATGCATCCGGTACTTTACCAGAATGATATAAAACCTTTGGCGATATTAAACTATTATCATTTGGTTCAACTTCTAATTTATAAACAGTGATTGGTTCTCCAACTGCTGGTAAGCATTCAGTAGCCTGAATACACCTTGCTATACTTGAAGAAAAGCAGATACGTGGTGTTTTTGCATCTTCTCCCAGAATTGCAGCGCACGATTCAGGCACTTTAGGTATAAAAAGCTTTTCAATCTCTTGTAAACCAAATGAAACATGATATAATGTCATAGTAATTACCTCTTCAATTTAAATCGCATTTATCAATAACACCAGTACTTTCTCTATTCAATCTTTGCCTATGCCTTACCTGCTCTAATCTCATTAATGCTAAAACCTGCAATCTCACAGGCCCCTGTATGAGTTGGAGTATACTTTGCGCCATCAATACTTGGATACATAAACTCAATCATGAGAAAGTTAGCCGCATCTGCAAGAAATTCAGTATTGCCAGTTTCTTTATATTTTTGAATACGAAGCTGAACATCTTCAAGTGCTTTCATACACTTGAATTTTTGATAATTATCTTTTAAAGCCCCATACTTGTAAAAAGACGTTATCATTTGCTTCTTTCGTATCTCATCAAACCGGTTTGAGTATTCAGTCTTTAAAATTGCATCAAAATCTTTTTCCATAAAATCCTCCAAAAAAAAAGAAATGGATGACCTAAATCATCCATTAAAAATAAAGGTATTTTAGTTTCAGTCAAAATTGCCTCACAAAATGATAATAGCTCATCATACAAGCCAATAGTAATGTTACACTCCCAACTCTTCCTCGAAGACAAATTTCATTGTCTTATAATTGGCTTTTTAATTTAGCTGCGCATTCCTTACATAAGATTATAGAGCTATTTCCATCCCATATTATTTTAAACATTTCGGGATCCTCCTTAGATCCTTTTCCGCATTCAGCGCAAGTCCCAAATCTTTCCGCCCCAGCACAATCTACTAATTTCTTAATCTTCATAATATTATCACCTACTCATTATCCCATAGAGATCATTAAAATAAAATAAAATTCTGGTCCTATGTCAAGATTTAGTACAAGTTAAAATGAGAAACTTTTCCCATTTTAA